>FLOH01000096.1_pt1 | contig 254038 bp, 246 predicted proteins | sample 756751 | NCBI WGS metagenome assembly FLOH01 (sample SAMEA4026879, study PRJEB14308) | marine metagenome | biome: coastal water; material: water | depth 74 m
GGCTCTACTGACTCGAAACCAGATTATGGTTCAAGCTTCAACAGCAATGGTAGGTCAGGCAAACTTAATCCCGCAATCGGTATTACAGCTTCTTCAATAAATAATCTTTATCTCGGTGATAAGCTTCTCTTAACTGAGTTAATGAACACAAAGCGGGTATTCGTATTGTAGATTGTGAAACGGAAGAAGTCGTTCGGCAGATCCCAAGAGAAGATTTTTTAAAATGACTCAGTCTATCGCATGATTTAATCAGAAAAATCTAGACAATACTTGCTGAGCCCTAATTTAATTGTCAATAACTGGTTCTTCCAACCGTTCCTCAGGATGGTTTATGCGCCCTCAAAATTTTTTGGGGGCGCATTTTTTCTTCTCAACAAAAAATAAACAATAAATCCATTATAAAATGGCTATTTACAGAGTTTCCTGCCTTGATTTATTGATCAAATAGTCCTCTTTTTTCACTTTTTCCTACATTTACTCAAAAAACCTTTAAAGCTATTTCTGCCAAACCCCGATAGAAATCTTAAGCTTAGTAAACCTAAAGTTTGATTTTCCTAGAGGTAATGGGTCGAACTGACTTTAGAATTCTAAACTTCATAGCTTTAAGCTTTAACGTTTAAATATTTTAGAAAAAGAAGTACCAGTTTTTTAAATTTCAGCACGGATGCTGAAAACGGGAAATAGTTCCCCCTGTAAAATCAATCATGGAGGATTACAATGGCAATGCGAATTTTCAACAACATAGCTTCAATTAACGCCCAAAGACTTTTGGGTGCAAACAACGATCGCCTAAGCAATTCAGTAGAACGTATTTCATCGGGTCTTAGAATTAATAGAGCTTCCGATGACGCGGCAGGCCTGGCGATTTCAGAAGGCTTGCGCTCCGATATTCGCGCCCTTCGACAAGCCGGTCGAAACGCAAACGACGGGGTTTCACTCCTCAACATTACTGAGGGTGCTCTAAACGAACAGGGTGGCATGCTTATTCGATTAAGAGAGCTTGCGTCTCAAGCCGCAACCGGTACTACTGGTTCTACAGAGCGTGCAACCATTCAATTAGAATTTAACTCTTTACGTAATGAAATAGATCGCATAACAAACACTACCGAGTTTAACGGACAAAAACTAATTGATGGCTCATTAGCTTCTTCCATAACTTCTACAAGCCAGGTTTTCATTCAGATCGGTATTGATAGTAACGCTAATAGCCGAATTAACTTGAACGAACAAATCAATCTTACAGCTGTGACCTCATCTGCACTTTCAATCGACAGCTTATCTGTTTTAACTCCGGACGAAGCCCTAACAGCATTAGACGGCATTAGTACTGCCATCGGTGATGTAACAGCAACCCGTGGTCAAGTGGGTGCTGTGCAAAATAGGCTAATGCGATCTATTTCAAACTTAAGCATATCTATCGAAAATTTGTCGGCCGCAGAATCCCAGATTCGAGATGCAGACATCGCCGAAGAAGTGGCTCTACTGACTCGAAACCAGATTATGGTTCAAGCTTCAACAGCAATGGTAGGTCAGGCAAACTTAATCCCGCAATCGGTATTACAGCTTCTTCAATAAATAATCTTTATCTCGGTGATAAGCTACTCTTAACTGAGTTAATGAAGAACTGATAATAAAATTCATGAACTGAATACCAGAACTTTTCAGGGAGGAAAAGAACATGGGTGCATTAAGCATTAACACAAGGTTATATTCTATTGGGAATATAAAAATAATGGGCTACAAAAATAAAACCCAAATACGCATTGAACCTGACTGAGACCCAAGATATTATTGTCGAAGTTGTCGATAATAAGACAGGGGATGGAGCGCACCAGATAGTCTAGGAGGTACAAATATGCCTCAGCAAAGGTATCAGCTAATATCATAACATGGCTTTAATCAAGACAAGTTTGCTTAACTCTTCCCATTAAAAACAAAAGCGAATACCAATCAAATAAGAACTCCAAAGCAAAATTATTTGCCTTTCACTCAAATAAATATTTGTCTTGCTCCCTAAGTTCTATAATAGCCTTGTTAATTTTGAACATAAAAATAAATCTACGCACCATAATTCTCTGTGAAAAAACTTAAGATAGGTATCGTTGGTTGTGGACGCATAGGCAGCCTATTGGAAGAAGACCCCTTACGTGGAAAACCTTGTACTCACGCCGGCGGTTTTTCGGCCTTGCCAACAGCTCAATTATCCGCAGGGTGTGATATCGACCCGGATCGACTTCAAAAATTTGGAAAACGCTGGAATGTGACCGAATTATATTCTGATTTCAGGGAAATGCTGGTAAAAGAAAGTTTGGATATCCTCTGCATTGCTACCTGGACTCCACTCCACGCAAGCATGACTCTTGAGGCGGCGCAGGCCGGAGTCAAAGGTATTTTCTGCGAAAAACCCATCGCAACCAGCCTGGACCAAGCACAGAAAATGGTCCGTATTTGTCAGAAAAAAAATATTCCGCTGATCATTAATCATGAAAGAAGATGGGATGCTTATTACCAACAAGCCCACAAACTTATTCTCTCCGGAAAAATCGGGGAAATAAAAACTATCATTGGAAATGCCTTGAGTTGGAAACCAGGAAAGCTCGCTGTGTCTGGCCATGGCGGTGGTCCCCTCTTCCATGATGGCACTCACCTTACAGATCTCTTGCTTTTTTTCGGCGGCCCTGTCGCCTGGGTCTCCGGTCACGAAACCAGACCAGGCGGAAAAAAATATATTGAAGAAACCGCAAGTGCCATGCTCGGCTTTAAAAATGGTGCTATCGGATTTATCGAAGGCGGTGGAGCGAGAAAGTATTTTAATTTCGAGCTGGATATTCAAGGTTCAGAAGGCCGGATACTCATTGGTAATGCCGGACGCGAACTTTATGTAACAAAAAAAAGTCGCCGTTTCACCGGTTTTCAAGAACTGGAAAAAATCCCTTTTCCTGAACCTGAAAATTTTGAGTCTCCCTTCATTGGGGGAGCACGCGAAATGCTCAGGACACTCCGAACAGGAAAGGCCGGTGTCTCAACCGGGAAAGACGGGTTACGGGCTCTTGAGATCATTTCCGCCGTTTATCAATCGGCAAAACAAAAGGGAAAACGGGTTTTTGTCGGATAAATTCCAAAATCCGCATGTATACTGGCTGCACTGACAACCCTCGTCGCACCGATAAACTCTAACGAACAGAATGTGGGCCAGGAGTAAGGTCAACCCATAAGCCTAAACCACTCAATATTAAAAATATTTAATTGAAAGTCATGAAGACCCTGTGATAGCTTCCCCATACGCAAATTTCCCGCATGCTAGCCCACTTGAAATTTTATGCCACATCGAAGAGTTAAAGAACCCTTGGAAAGATTACAGTCATATGGAGAGTCGAGATGATTGAGGTTGAGAATCTTACCAAGTACTACGGGCCAAGAAAGGCCATCAACAATTTAACGTTCCAAATAGCGCAGGGGGAAGTCGTCGGCTTTCTAGGCCCCAATGGGGCAGGTAAAAGCACGACCATGAACATCCTTTCATGCATCCTTCCCGCATCCAGCGGAACGGCCCGAATTAAAGGATACGACACCTTTGAGCATTCGATTGAGCTCAGGAAAATAATCGGTTACCTACCAGAAACTCCGCCTCTCTACCCCGACATGAGTGTTCGTGATTACCTTATGTTCGCCGCACAAATTCGAGGACTAACCGGCAAGCAAACCGGGAGTGCCGTGGAAGCAGTGATCGAAAAATGCTCTCTGAAAAATGTCAGCCACCGTATCATCGGGCGGCTCTCAAAAGGATACCAGCAACGCGTTGGGTTGGCGCAGGCCATGGTACATGACCCTGACATTCTTATCCTTGATGAACCGACCATTGGCCTGGACCCCATTCAAATTATAGAAATCCGCAAATTGATTCAGCAGTTGGCCTCCTCACATACCATCATCCTCAGTTCACACATTCTTCCTGAAATCACACAAATATGCCAGAGGGTCATCATCATCAATGAAGGAGAAATTGCGGCGGTAGACTCCCTGGAAGGTTTGACTGCCTCACTGAGAAAAAGTGAACGCCTCTCCCTGACCGTAAGAAATGCCAACGATGATATAGAGAAGAAATTAAATTCCATAAATCAGGTGCTATCTGTTTTGCCCGGAGAGAAAAACCAGTTTCTAATTGAATGTGCATTGAATTCCAACCTTCAAGATGAGTTCGCGCGCCTGGCTCTGGATAACCAATGGGGCCTTGTAGAAATCAAACCCCTCTCTATGACTCTGGAAGATGTATTCCTCAAACTAACTATTGAAGAAAAGGATGTGGAGGCATGAGAAACGCCTGGATCATTGCAAAGAGAGATTTGGGGTCATTTTTCAACTCGCCCATTTTTTACGTGGTCACCACGGTATTTTTAATCATATATAGTTTTATATTTTTTAATATCCTGAATTTTTTCAGCTTCCAAAGTTTACAAGCAGGTCAACTCCAGGCCATGGGGATGAACCTGGGCCTGAACGAAATGGTTATTGAACCCAGCCTGCAAAACATGTCGGTGATTCTACTGATGATCATTCCCATAATCACCATGCGTAGCTTTGCCGATGAGAAAAAAACGAAAACTTTCCGCCTCCTGCTTTCTTCCCCCGTACCTCTCAGGGAAATAGTTTTTGGAAAGTTTCTGGCCTGCATGATCGTGGTGACAGTGATGATTTTAATCTCCTCCTATTCTATCGGATTCTTGTTTCTTCTGGGAGAACCTGAACTCGGCCCCATTGTTACAGGCTATCTAGGGGTTTTATTGATGGCAGGTTGTTATGTGTCGGTGGGGGTCTTCGCTTCATCCTTAACGGACAATCAAATTGTCGCCGCCATTTTGACCTTCGGATTCTCGCTGTTCATGTGGGTCATCGGCTGGGCGGCCCAGGCCGCCGGCCCAACCACCGGACAGGTGCTGCAATTCCTTTCCGTTGTCGACCATCTGGACCGTTTCTTAAAAGGCATGGTCGATACCAGCGATCTGGTTTATTACCTGAGTTTTATTTTGCTCAGCCTTTTCCTCTGTCACCGTGTGCTGGATTCCAATCGATGGAGATGAAGACATGAAAAAACTTTCGCCCATGGCAGGATGGCTAGCTCTGGCAACAGGTTTCATTGCCCTGTTTATATATATCGTCCTTCCCGACCTCAAAACCGTGTCGGCCTCTCTGGCAGTCGTCTGCCTGATTAACGCAATATTTTTTGGGGTTGCCGAAGGCCCTCAATTAAAGCAGAGCCTTTCCTCGCGTTCTGCACTATACGGTGCGAACACCCTGATCCTGACCGTCGTATTCTTGGGCATATTAGTATTTGCGAACCTGCTTGCCTTTCGCCATAAGCATCGTTTTGATTTCACGGAAGGAGGCTACTTCACCCTGGCGCCTCAAACCAAAAAGTTTATTTCCAATCTTCCGCGCGAGGTGAAGCTGACCGCTTTTTTCCAAACCGAATCTGCTGAAAAAATCGCTTTCACCAATTTGATTGCCAGTTACCTGGAAGAGACCGACAAAATTGAACTGCAATATATTGACCCGGATAAAAACCCGGCGGTGACCAAGCAATATGGCGTCACCACTTATGGAACCATTGCTCTGGAAAGCGGCACCAAGGAAACCAAGATTCAAAATGCCAGCGAGGAAAATATCACCAACGCGCTATTAAAAGTAACCCGCGACGAACAAAAAGTGATCTATTTTCTCGAAGGGCATGACGAGAGCAAAATAAGCAGCAACGAAAATGAAGGATACGCCACCGCCAAAAAAAATCTTGAACAGGATGGGTTTATTGTAAAACCCTTACTCCTGCTCCAATCGGGAGAAGTCCCTAAAGACGCTTCCGTACTGGTTATTCCCGGCCCAAAAAAACCAATTCAGGATGAAGAAAAAGCAATCCTCGAAAACTATTTGAACTCCGGGGGGGCAGTCTTCATGCTCATCGACCCCAAGTCTTCATCCGGCATGGAAGCTTTTCTCAAAAAATGGGGCATTGAGCTTGGAGATAATATCGTCATCGACCCCATGTCGAAGCTTTTCGGCGGCGATTTCGCGGCACCCGTGGTCAAGCAATACACGGTTCATGAAATCACCAGCAACTTTGTCCTGGCGACCATATTCCCGATTATAAGATCCGTCCATGGAGTTCCTGCAGCAGGCATCACCACCACAGAACTTCTGAAAACGAGCGCTAACAGCTGGGCGGAATCTGATTTCGTTTCTGGAACCGTGGACTATGACGAAGGCAAGGATATCAAAGGACCGGTTTCCGTTTCGGTCATTGCCGTAAAAAACCTGGATGAAACAAGCCCCGAAAATTCTACCCCTCCTAAAAGCGATACAGAGCCAAACAAAAACAAGCCTTCGGCCACGCTTCTGGTGGTGGGCGATTCTGATTTTTCCAATAATCGCTACACCAACTTTTCAGGCAATGGCGATTTTTTTCTCAACGCCATTTCATGGCTGGCGGAAGAGGATCAACTGATTTCCATTCGCCCTAAAGAAAGAAAGAACACGCCCGTCCAAATAACCCAATCCATGGGAAGCGCAATATTCGTAACAGGTATCTTTGTCTTTCCCGGCCTGATTGCCGGAATGGGAATTCGCATCTGGTGGAGGAGACGACGATTATGAAGTTTAAAGGAACGGCCCTGATGGCGGCTGTCTTCCTGAATCTCGTTCTTTATTATTTTTTCGTTGACCTGCCCGCCAAACAAAAAGAACAAACTGAAAAGGAACAAGCCGAAAAACTCCTTCCCCTTGAAACGGGAAAAGTGGTTGAGTTGTCTTTGACCGGCAATGGCGAACCTATTGCCTTAAAGCGCAAAGCCCTGCATCAATGGGATCTCATCCGCCCTCTCTCGGCACCCGGTGACGCTACCGAAACGGAAGCCTTTATATCAGAGATCGAAGACTTAAAAAAAACCCGGGTGGTGGAAGAAAACCCAAAAGACCTTTCCATTTATGGCCTGAGTTCCCCAAATCTTAAAATCTATTTTAAATTTGAAAATAAAAAAGAGGAGACCTTGCTGATAGGGGACGAAAGCCCTCTGGGAGGCAGTCTCTACTTCAAGCGGGAAAGCCACCCTGCCGTGATGTTGGCCGCTTCATCCCGATCCCATTTCGAAAAATCCGTTTACAATTTTCGCGACAAAACCCTGCTTAACTTCAACACAGGTTCCATCCAACGGATACAAATCCTCAGAGAAGGCAACCCTCTGGAATTCAAAAAAACGGGTGAAGCCTGGGAAATATCAGGAGATATTCGTGCCCGAGGAAATAAGGATGCGATCATGAATTTTCTCCAGTCCATTCAATTTTCCAGAGTCCGTGAGTTTGTCGATGAAAAGCCGGACTCTCTAGAATCCTATGGTCTGAATCCACCGGCACTGAAACTGACTTTAGAAAATGAAAAAGGTGAAACCCACACACTTTCCATAGGCCACCCCAAAGAAGGAAAAGGCTATTTCAGCAAAGTTAATGACTCCAAAAATATCGTATTGGCAGACACCCGGATTTTTGAAACACTTTCCCAAAAAACCGTGGAGTTTCTCGATAAGACATTGCTGGAGTTTGAGGAAAAAGAAATTCTTGAACTGTCGCTACAATCTGAAAATGAAACCATTCGCGTGGTCCGTGGTGAAAGTGATAATTGGGACATTCAAAGTCCGATAAAAACCGCCACCGACCTCGCCACCGTGAACAGCCTGCTCTTTGATCTCAAGGAAGCCCAGATCAACACGTTCATAAAAATATCCATGGAGACCCCCGAATCATTTGGCTTGGACGCTCCCAAAAAATCTTTCAGTCTGAAAATGAAAGACTCAAAAATATGGGCCCTGCAATTGGGCAATCAATCCGCCGATGGACAGCAGGTATTCGCTCAACGAACCGGCGAGCCAACCGTATTCTCAATTTCCAAAGAAGTGGTCGATAAATTATTTCGCAGTCTTCACGATTTAAGAAATAAGAAACTGCTGAACTTTGAAAGTGCTGAAGTGAATAAAATTGTAATCCAAACCCCCGATCAACTCTTTGAGCTGAGGAAAAGCGGCCCCCAATGGAGTCTCGAGAAACCCGAAAAAATCAAGACCGAGCACATTGGCAACGATCTGATTTGGACCCTGAAGGGGTTGGAATTTAACTCTATTATCACCCCACCCCTGCCCGCCAATCTTTCAGGGCTGAACTCTCCTTTATTCACCATCCGCCTTTTCAAAAATGACGAGATTTCCGCCTTAAAGGTCGGCAAAATGTTTAAGCCTGAGCAGGAATACCTCGTTGAAGTTGCAAACCAGCAATATCGGGTTAAGAATAAGTTCCTCGACACCATCCCCCTGAGCCTGGATAAATTTAAGCTAAAATAGGCACTTTTAAAACAATGTGAGCCAGAAAAAGCTTGGTTTATGCCCCCACCTTATATTGTAATACTATTATCCAAACCACACTTTATATGGTGGACAATGAAAAAAGCACTTGAAAACCAGTTTTTTTTGATCACATAAATATATATAAACAAATAAGTTATGAGTTTTTTCGCAATTTCTTTCAAATTAGCGCTTGACAGGTACTATATGTAGTGGTACTTTTTCGAAAGTATACAATATAAAGGAATGGTCTATTAGATTCAGGCGCTGTGAAAGGTGCTGGGCCAAGTTCCGAGTTCAGTTTTCCCGAAGCAGAATGAATTGAGAGTAGTTACAGATCTTCCAACGGCGGGTTACTAGAAAACGGGTTCCATAGCAATGAATGAGATGCATCCCAAATTCGATTTTTTGAATACAACCAGTGGGATGCGTACCAGTCTCAAACCCCTTCCCAAACCCCCAAATGTACTGAGCGCCAGCCGAATCCTCCGATCAATATCGGCAGATGATTTCCATCCAAATGGCGTAGAATGGAACCTATTTTTTACGCTGGGCTTGGCCCGGCAAAATAGTAACCCGCCTCCTTTCTTTAAAAGGACGCGCCCCGCCTTTTCGTGAGTTTGCAGGTGTTGATTTGCCTCCATGTCAAGGACGGTTGATTGAAGTATCTATTTAAAGATTTAAGGTTTCACTCGGGAAAGGCGGGGCGTTAACCCCCTTTCCCGTTTTTTTTGCCTTGAGTTAATTTTAATCGCTTTCCCCCTTCCGCTTGTTTATACTCGAAAAAAAAATTATGGAAACCATCGTGAACAAAACTGACCGAGCTCCCGTTCCCTGCAAAGGTGAATATCTTCCCCAGTATGCCCACAAAGGCGATGCTGGTGCTGACTTGAAAGCTGTGGAAGCCAAAGTCATTGCCCCTCGAAGTCGGGAGTTGGTAGCTACCGGAGTCAGCTTGGAGCTTCCTGAAGGCTATGTCGGTCTGATCTGGCCGCGCAGCGGACCTGCGGTTAAGCTGGGACTCGATTGCGGCGCCGGAGTGATTGACTCCCATTATCGCGGCGAGATAAAAGTCCTTCTCTTCAACCATTCCGATGATGAAATCCATATCCAGTCAGGGGACCGCATCGCCCAGTTGATCATCCAAAAAGTAGAGACGGTCAAGTTCATACAGAGCAACCAGTTGAGCGAGACGGTCCGCAACACCGCGGGTTTCGGGTCAACAGGAGACCTACCTGTTGCAAATTCCGGTCAATAATTCCACCCTTCGGCTTGAACAGGGAGATATCACCGAAAGTTCTGCCGATGCCATTGTTAATGCCGCTAATTCAGACCTGATTCTTGGTGCCGGCGTAGCGGGAGCAATCCGCCATCAGCACCGGCATATTCGGGTTCCCGCTTGAGCTTGCGGCAGAAACCCTCCTTCGAGCCGTCTGGCAATACCTTTCCCAGAAAACCGTCATTGAAACCGTGACATTTATCCTGTTCGATGCAGAAACTTTCAATACTTTCAAAGACAGGCTGACTTTTCTTGAAAAAGAGGAAATCTGATTAACCGTATGACCCTGAAATCAGATATAATAGGGAATCTATCATCATTTTTGTGAGCGTCGCATGGGATTACTAGCCTGGATACAAAAACAATTTGGCATTTCAATCAATGCCAAAAACGAAAACGGTCAGGAATCCGCACCTGCAAAAGCTGGACAGTTCAAAGTCCTTCGCATACAGCCGACTCCCAATCCGGATGCCTTCCAGTTTATCTTAAACGGCAAAGTCATCGAGGCAGGCACGAGAACTTTCGACTCTCCCGATGACGTTGGGAATGACCCAATGGCCAAAGCCCTGTTTGATATCTTTGGAATGCAAAGTGTTTTCATCAAAGAAAACTTTGTCACCATCACCAAGTCCAATGCCGTGGGCTGGCACACGATCATGGAAAAAACCGGCACCGCAATAGAAGCCTATTTACACTATTACGAAAAAGGCGATGACGCGGAGGATGCAAAAGGAGATAAAGACGTTCATCCGGTATTGGAAGATTTCAAGAAGGAAGATTTTTTTAATTACAACAATGATCGAAAAACCGAGGTGATCAACGCCCTGCTCGACGTTGCCATTCGCCCTGCGCTGGCAAATGATGGGGGAGGTATCAATCTACTCTCTGTGGAAGACAAGACCATTAAGGTTCACTACCAGGGAGCCTGTGGTAGTTGCCCGAGCTCAACCACCGGAACCCTGCAATACATTGAACAATTTCTGAAAGAAGCCATTCACCCCGACGTCGAAGTTCAGGCAAGCTAACCGGCCAGCGTGACGCTGGGCCCAGTTAGCCATGTCTTTATCTTGCGGGCAATCGTTTTCTCGGCACAACGAACTATTGCTCATTGGCCCCACGCCTAGTGGTGGCTGAACAAATAGTCCAGAGCACTTTGTGGGTCGGCAACCATCTCATACATATTCATAATATTGGGTTTGGCAAATTGCAAATCCACCATTTCCTCAAAGGTCGCCAGCAGTCCGTTATAAAATCCCTGAGTATTGATAAAAACCAGGGGTTTGTCGGTAAGGCGTAACTGGCGCATGGAAAGAATTTCCATCGCTTCTTCAAGAGTGCCGATACCGCCAGGCAAGACGATAAAAGCATCTGACCGTTGATCCATCACCGCTTTCCGTTCGCGCATATCCTGAGTAACGATCAACTCATCCGCTTCGGAATATTCAATATCTTTCGTCTTAAAAAACTCTGGCAGGACACCGATCACTTTCCCGTTTTCCTCGTGCACTCCCCGGGCCACGCAACCCATCAGACCAATCGAAGCCCCGCCATAGACCAGATCAATCCCTCGCTTGCCCAGTTCGCGCCCCAGTTCCAAAGCGACATTTTTGAACACATCACCCACCGATTGGCTGGATGCACAAAAAACACAGATCGTACGAATTTCAATTGCCATCGTCCGCCGAGTAGAGATTTTTGTATTCGTTGATGGCATAACGGTCCGTCATCCCGGAGACATAGTCACAAATCCGGCGCTCCAGGGAACCCCATTGCGAATTTTTCTGAACCGGTTCAGGAAGAAGACCGGGCATTTTGATATACGCTTTAAAGATTCCCTCCAGTGTCAGATCGGCTTTAAATTCCATACGCAAAACTTTGCGATGGGAATACATGTTTTTATGAAGAAACTGTTTTAACTCTTTATTTTTTTCAGCGACCTCTTTTCCAAACGCCGCAATACGAATGGGTGCGCGACGCACATCATCCACCGTACCAACCTGATGGTGCTCAAGGTTCTTCAACGTGGCCTGGCGAAAATCACTGATGAGCTCGTTGATGATGCTTCGAACCACCTGATATTTTTTCAGCCTGAAGTCCAGCCCCGTATATTTCTCGTCGAATCTTTTTTCATTCTCTTTCCAGAGCGCCACTTTTCTTAGCTGATCGAGGTCAAACAATTTGGAAGTGATCCCGTCGTCCAGATCGTGGGCATTGTAGGCAATACCATCGGCAAAGTCTGCGACCTGGGCTTCCAGAGAAGGGAAGCGAACCGTTTTATCAGAGGTGATAGGATTTTCTTCATCTTGAGCATGTTTGCTGATCCCCTCCATAACCTCCCAGGTCAGGTTGAGTCCATCGAACTCCGGGTATCGTTTTTCCAGCAGTTTTACAATTCTCAAGCTCTGTTTGTTATGCTCAAAACCGTCATGCCCTTTCATCAATCGGTTCAACACATTTTGCCCGGTGTGTCCGAAAGGAGGGTGGCCCAGGTCGTGAGACAGTGCAACTGCTTCCGCAAGGTCTTCATTAAGTTGCAGGGATTTACAAATGGAGCGTGCGATTTGCGCAACTTCAAGGGAATGGGTAAGCCGGGTCCGGTAATAATCGCCTTCGTGATAAACAAAAACCTGGGTTTTGTATTCCAGTCTTCTGAATGCGGAGGTGTGGATGATACGATCGCGGTCCCTTTGAAATCGGGTGCGGTAGAGGTGTTCCTCTTCCTGATGCTGACGCCCTTTACTTTCCCCGCTTTTCATAGCGTAGGGAGCCAGGGAATCGGTTTCAATTTTTTCCAGATCTTGCCGCTTGATCAAAATGTAACCTGAGTTTCAGCGGACCAGCGTGACGCTGGCCACTAGGCGTGGGGCCAATGAGCAATAGTTCGCTATTCCGATAAAATGATTGCCCGCAAGATAAAGACATTGCTAATTGCCCCGGCGGCTAGAGGGTCAAATCATCGGCAAGCTGATCCCAATCCGTTTCTTCGATTTCTTGTAGGGTGATGGGGCCCAAAACCTGGAATCTCTCCATTTCGTCAGGACTCAGGGCAAGTTCCTGGAAAGTAATTTCATCCCCCTCCTTCAAACCGGCGTCTATCATGGCGAGTCTTTCCTGCGCTTCTTGACCCATATCGGTTTTTACATCTCTGAAACCGCCATCCTGTTGGAGCTGTAATGCCTCAAACACCTGGTCGAAGTTTTTGATGATGCTACCTCCCACCCCTCCGAACTCGCTGTTGACCGACCTGAAATATTCCCGATAGAGATCATAATGAATAAATCGATATTGGCTGATCTTGTTCGCTTCCAGATAGTCTTCGGATGCCAGGCGGTACTGGCCCTCCTTGATATATATCCTACCCCGGAAAACCCGGGCAAGAAAATGCCTGGGGTTCAAACTCAATACCATATTCAGGTTCAGCAAAGCTATGGCCCGTTTTTTCCCATTCATGCTGGCGAGAGCCTGGTTGAAATGCCGACGCACCTCCGGATCCTTATTTTCAAAGAAACGGAGCATGGGCTCAAACATGGGGAAGATAAATTCCCCGAGCTTAAATTGAGTGAGGCTGATCAAATGGCTGATTTTTTTAAAATCCACAAAAACCCCATGCGTTGCAAAACCCTTGGGACCGTAAAAGCACCCCGATTTTTTTAGTTTATCGTCTAATGGATGGCTGATTTTAACCAAAATCCCGGCAAGCGTCAACCTTCAAGAACAACAGTACGAAATGACAAATATAACCAGATAGAAAACAATAGCTTAAAGAATCTCTTCGGAACTTTTGGCTTTCTACAGGTTATCCAAAACTCTTCCAAAAAGTAAAAAATGCGCTCATACCTCCATATCGGTTCATCCTGTGGAATCCTCCAGAAAAACCGGGAATTCCTCGCCTGAAAACTCATAATCATTTATTTTTCTTGACGTTAGAGGCTTTTTGGTATATTTTTTTAGTATGCAATGTCCTGATTGTAGTTACATTTCATTTAAGCAAGCAAAGAGTTGCAGCAGTTGTGGTTTTGATTTCAAGAAATCCACCGCTTCGGCAGCATCTCTTTTCCGCAATGATTCTTTTACTATTTTTGCCGCTCCTGCAAAAGAACACGAGTCTTCAGGCGCACCTACCCTCCAGACCGAGGAAGATGTTGCCGTTATAGAAGCTCCCGAAATTTCCCAGGAAAGCCCGGAACTGGAATCTGGAGAATTCCTTCTAAATTTACCCAATACTGAGCAAGACTTATCAGCAACCACTTTAAAATTAGATAGTTCTGGATCAAGCGCCAACGAATTTGTTCCCATGGAGTTTGGCTCCGAAGCCGATATCAATCTCGAAGAGATGGAAGTGGAGGGACTGGGATTGGGGCTGGAACCCTTTGACGATGAAACACCAGCAACCGCGCAAGCTGAGCCTGAAGAAATTCCCATTGAAATCAGTCAGGAACCAGAAGTTGTCGATCTGACCTCAGACGATATCACATTGAAAACTGAAGATTTAGATGAACTCTCCTTAGACGAAGACGTCGGTATGAAGCAGGATGATGACGTACTTGAAATAGCGCCCTCCCAAAATTTGGAGCAAGATTTGGCGGAACCCATGGCTCCGGTATTGGATCTTGGAGATACTGAAATATCATTGGATCTGGATGAAGGCTTCGAGCCGGAAAGTCCTGCTGAGGAACCTTCTCCACCTCCGGTTCAAATTGACGAGTTAGAGATCAAGCTGGAAATTGATGATTCAGAGGGACCGCTGATTATAAGTAATGATGAACCCCCCGAGATCGAAATCGAAGACTTGGGGCTTGAGCTGGAAGATTCGTCCGACCCGGAAAACCCCTGACCCCAAAGCCCTCCCCTGAACAGAAAAACTGGATTTTAGGACAAAATTCCTTTATAAAAGAATGCTCATGGCTAAGCATCAACCCCTGATGGGTATGGTTTCCAGTTTGGGGGTTTTCTTCTGAATTCTAGGAACCGCGCACCCCAATAGCCTGTTTTTTTCTCCCGGACTCTGATATTCAAGAGAACCGCAATCAGTCATAAATTTGGCTGATGAGGTTTTATTTGAACTGGAAGAATAAAAATATGGGCAACGAATTTTTTTAGTCATAAGCAAACATATTCAGGGGCCAGGAAAAATGGCCCCTTTAAATTTTATCGATAACCCCAAATCAGGAAAAACTACAGAATGAAAAAAAAATATTTACTCGCACCCGGTCCTACTCCGGTTCCAGAACATGTTTCTCTGGAAATGGCTCTGCCAATGCAACACCACCGAACTCCTCAGTTCAGCAAAATATTTGGTGAAGCGGCGGAAAGCGCTAAATATCTTTTTCAAACCAAGCAAGATGTACTTATTCTTGCTGCCGCTGGAACAGCAGGAGATATGTTGTAATGCCCAGAAAATATAATTTCAGTGCTGGCCCAGCGATGTTACCAGAAGCCGTGTTAAAGCAGGCGCAAGAAGAATTGCCGGATTGGCATGGTTCTGGGGCTTCGATCATGGAGATGAGCCATAGAGGCAAGGAATTTGTATCTGTTCACGAGGAGGCGGAAAAGGATGTCCGTGAACTGTTGGATGTACCCAAGAATTATAAGGTATTGTTTTTACAAGGGGGTGCGACTGCTCAGTTTGCAACAATTCCCATGAATCTGCTTCGTGGGAAAACCAAAGCTGATTATATTTGGACTGGTGCTTGGGGGGAAAAAGCCATTAGTGAGGCAAAAAAATATTGCAAGGTGAACGTTGCGGCTTCCTCTGAAGCTGATAAATTCACCACCATTCCTCCCTTTGAGAACTGGTCTTTGAATTCAGATGCTGCTTATGTGCACTATACTCCAAACGAAACAATAGGTGGTGTGGAATTTCATTGGATTCCTGATACCGGGGATGTGCCACTGGTTGGCGATTTTTCCTCGACGATTTTATCCCGCCCATTCAATGTGAGTCGCTTTGGGCTGATTTATGCGGGTGCGCAAAAAAATATTGGATCAGCGGGCGTCACGTTAGTAATTGTTCGCGATGATCTCATTGGGAATTCGTTATCTACGACCCCGAGTGTTTTCGATTACGCGCAACAAGCTGAAGCGGATTCGATGTTGAATACTCCTCCGACGTATACGATCTATTTGGCGGGTTTGGTCTTCAAATGGGTGAAAAAACAAGGGGGGCTTTCCGCTATGGCAAAATTGAACGAAAACAAGGCCAATAAATTGTATGCCGCGATTGATAATTCGAACTTCTATAGTAATCCCGTGGAAAAAGCTTCGCGGTCTTGGATGAATGTGCCATTTGTGTTGGCCAATGCCGACTTAGACAAAGAATTTTTAGCAGGTGCTGAGGATGTTGGGTTAACCACCCTAAAAGGTCATCGTTCAATCGGAGGAATGCGAGCGAGTATCTATAACGCCATGCCTGAAGCTGGCGTTGATGCTCTGATTGATTATATGAAGGATTTTGAAAAGCGTAAGGCTTAAGAGTTATATTTTGATCTATGGCTATTTTATGTTATCTGTCTGATTCATTACGGTGTTGTTAGAAAAAGTGCAGGCTGTTCTTAAAGATATTCAGGAAGAGGGGTTAGACAATGTTTTCAAACGCCATGACCGACTAGCCCGTGCTACCCGTGCCGCTGTTAAGGCCATGGGTCTGTCAATGGTCGCTCCAGACAGCCCTGCGACAGCGTAACCGGAGTATTTGTGCCCGAAAGTGTGGATGGCGGAAAATTGGTTAAAAGCTTGCGGGACGACTTTGGTGTCACACTGGCTGGCGGACAAGATCAATGGAAAGGTAAAGTCGTGCGCATCGCACATCTGGGTTATGTCGACACCTTTGACATCATAATAGCGATTTCGGCTCTGGAAATGGCCTTAAAAAAATTCGGCGCCCAGGTTCAGCTTGGCAAAGGCGTGGCCGCCGCTCAGGAAATATTATTAGAAGCTTATTGAGAAGAACCGCCGGATGTGTCCGGCCATCATATTTTGGAGTTAGCGAATGAAAGTTCTTGTTTCTGACAACCTCTCCTCATCGGGAGTTGATAATCTTAAAAAAGAGTCCGGACTTGAGGTCGATGTTAATACTGGCCTGTCCAAGGAGGAGTTGATAAAAATAATTCCCGCCTACGACGGTTTGATTGTCCGGAGTGCCACCAAAGTGGTCGCAGAAATTATTGAAGCCGCCGACAACCTGAAAGTCATAGGACGGGCAGGCATCGGCGTTGACAATATAGATCTGGATGCGGCGGGCAAGAAAGGCATCATCGTTATGAATGCCCCGGAAGGAAATATCATAACCACCGCTGAGCACACCATGGCCTTGTTGATGTCCATGTCCCGGAACATCCCGCAAGCCCGTTCCGCCCTGAAAAATAAGAAATGGGCTCCCAAAGAATTTATGGGAGTAGAACTTTTTGAAAAAACACTGGGCATTATCGGATTGGGCCGGATCGGCTCTATCGTCGCCGAACGCGCTCGCGCTTTCCATATGAAGATCGTGGCGTACGATCCCTATATCTCTCAGGAAAGGGCCGAAAAGCTTGGGGTCGAACTGGTGGAACTTAAGGATCTGCTGGGACGCTCTGATTTTCTGACCCTGCACACCCCCGGCCTAGCTGGCAAACCCTTATTGGGAAAAGAAGAGTTTGGACAAATGAAACCAGGCATGCGCCTCGTCAACTGCGCCCGAGGCTCATTGATTGACGACGACGCCCTGATTGATGCCATTAAATCCAAACAAGTCGCGGGAGCCGCGCTGGATGTTTATCACAAAGAGCCTCTGAATCTCGACAGCCCGCTTCTACAAGTTGACGAAATTATCTGCACCCCGCATCTGGGAGCCTCCACAGAAGAGGCGCAGGAAAAAGTGGCTATCGCTATTTGCGACCAGATCATCGATTATCTCAAATACGGTAACGTCCGCAATGCGGTCAATGTTCCGTCCATTGATGCCGAAACACTGGCCCAGATCAAACCCTATCTCGTTTTGGGCGAAGACCTCGGGAACTTCATTTCCCAGCTTGCCGATGGCCCCATTACACGCGTTGAAATTCAATATAACGGCGAAGTTACTACCATGAAGGTAGAGCCCATCTCCATCGCCATTTTAAAAGGGCTCTTCAGCCGTTCCATTGAAGGGGTCAACATGGTGAACGCTCCCTTTATCGCAAAAGAAAGAGGGATTGAAGTGCAGGAATCCAAAAGTAACGAAGTGCACGAATACACCAACACGGTTCAGGTGCAGATCATCAGTGAGAATGGCACCCGAAAAGTGACTGGCAGTATTTTTGGCAAAGGCGATTCAAGAATCGTTCAATTTGACGAATACCACATGGAAGCCGTCCTCTCTAAAAACATGCTCGTGCTCAACAATATGGATGTCCCCGGCGTGATCGGGAACCTGGGAAATATTCTCGGGAAAAACAACCTGAACATCGCAGGCTTTCATCTGGGTCGACAGAAAGAGGAAGGCAAGGCCATCTCCATTGTTAATATCGATTCCCCGCCCACCTCTGAAACTTTGAGGGAATTACGCAACACCCCTCACATTCTTAGTGTTCACAGCGTCACACTTTAGCGGACTGGTTTTAAATAAAAAAAGCGAGGCCCCCTCTCGGGAAGCCTCGCTTTGTTTTTTTGTCCTTAAAATCAATCTTCTTTTTTCTGACTATCCTCATCCTTCGCGGACACCGCTGGCGCAACCTTCTGACCGAAAACACTGGCGATCACATCATTGATGGCCTCGGGACCCAGAATGTTATAAACCGTATTCGCTGATTTAAAATGCGGGCTGGTAAAAAGACTCAAAACCTTTTTACTGGTGTAACCCAGCATCATAAACTCATGCGCGTAGTTTTCCGCCACCAACCTTAGAGTATCGTCATCGGCATCTTCATCACCGGTAGGAGGCCCTGCATCCGGGTCAACATCTTCCTGGATTTCGTAAACATAAATCAAGTGCCAACCAAATTCGGTCTTGATCGGGCCAACAACGTCCCCTTCCTGAGCGGTAAACGCAGCGACCTCAAAGGGCCGAACCATAGCTCCTTTTCCAAACCAACCGAGATCCCCTCCGCGTTTTTTGGATGGGCATTCGCTAAACTCCTCCGCCAGCTTGGTAAATTCCTCCCCGGCATCAATCTTGACCCGCAATTCCTCAGCTAGTTCTTTGGCGCCCACGAGGATATGCCGGGCCTGAACTTTTTTAACTTTTCTCTCTTTAGCCATGATTCAATACCATGAAATTATATAGAATGGTTTTCCCGTTTCCGGAAAACCCGTTTCGTCAATTGATCTACCACTTTCAAACGTGTGCATCAGTTTAACATCAACGCACAACATTTTTTATATTTCTTGCCGGAACCACAGGGACAAGGGTCATTGGGTTTTATTTTCCCTTCCTGCACCTTCACTCCCGGTGTGCTTTTCAGTAATTCCTGACCAATTTTTTTTGCTTCCTTATAACGCTTCTTCAGCCTCTCATTAAAATCCGGAATTGACTGATTAATGGCAATGAGCATATCGCTGTTGGAGGATTCCAGCTTGGCGTCCTCCTCTTCCCTCAGGCTCTCATCCAAAAAATAGGTCGCAGAAAAGATCGGTGCCTGATCGGCATTATCCAGCTCCAGCTTATAAAAAGAAAGTTTCAAGCTGCGATTATTACTACGCGGATCAATGTCGTAGGAGTCTTCTGCAAAATACTTGTCATTCTTGAAATTGAAATCGAGCATTTCCTTGTTTCGCGGAAACAATTCAAAAAAATTGTAATAATTTCCCGGCTCGAATTCCAGATAAGAGGTCGGATTTTGCTCGCCATAGGCTTTTGCTTCGACAACCCTCTGCTTGAACAGAAGTATCAACTCATCTGGAGCGTTTTTGGCAAATCCCTTGGCAATCTGGGTTTGCACATCCGTCAACCGCGGGTGGTCGGGAAGGGGATTGAAAGTTTTATTGAAATTGACCTGGAAGGCAAAAGCATTCTCCCTGTTGTCCTGATCGCGCAGACGCACCACAACATAGTTGTAATCGTAAAAAGGATGGGTATGGTAAAAGTCTTCAAGGACATACGTGTTCTGGTAGTTTTCTTCCTCGAACCGGTACGTCATTTTTGAGTTTTCACTCTCCTGCTGATTGATTTCCCAATAACCTTCGATGACAATTCCCCTTCAACTAAATATTTCAGTTCACCAGATATCTACCTGCTCACAAACGCTTAAAACCCGACCTTTTTCAATCCTACTGATCAACGAGGAAGAGGCGAATTAGAAAAACCCGGATATTTTTTCAACACACCCTGTGCAACCTCACGTTTTTCGACATACCGGACTGCACGCACCGAATCCTTAGTGATGTCTTCCTTATGATTGGAATTCGCATGCCCATAACGGTAATAGTAGATAGCGGCGGTAGCATGAGGCAGTTCATTAGTGGTCCAACTGGTGAAGCCGCCTCCGGGCGAGAAAGCCGGGCTTATGAAAATGTCCATGCGATCCATATCCAGAATGACATGGTCTTCATCATAAAGGCTTTCAGCTTCTTCCAGGTTTGGGACCCGCCAGTCGTTATGCCCCGCAAAATTTGCAAGGTTAAGCTCCTTGATATACTCCAAAGCCTTATACCAATTCACCCATTTACTACTATCCTGATAAGAATCAGCTTGCTTCCACATCAGCTTCGTTTCGATGTCGGTAACCGTGCCATCTCCATTATCTACAAATCGTTTTTTTAACTCCATGCTCACTCTCCAACGTTGCTCTTAGTTTTCAGTCATCCTGTTTTTCAATATCGCGAACCAGTCTGGAAGTTCCTCTTGATACACGGTAAATGTCATCATACATGGTGACCCCTTTGCGGAAGCTCAGGCGAACGCCCTGTATCTTGTGCCGCGCATCACCGGTCCAGCACATAAAACCGCACCCGGGCTCAAACAATCCGGACAGATAAATCACCTGCCCCATATTATCTGAATTTTTCTGTGTCTTATCGAAGAGGCTTTTGGCTTCGATTGCCGTAGGAAGCCTCCAATCAGAAAAACCTGCAAACCGCTTTCGGTTCAAACTTTCCGCAAACTCTCTGATCTGGAGTTGGTTCATCCATTTCCCTGCCAACTGCCAGGTATCTTTTTTCAGCCAGACAAGGCGTTTAGCGGCATCAATAATCGTGTCGCTGTCTCCTGCCACAAATCGCCCGCTCGACTGCTCTGAGCCCTGTTCACCCATAGCCTTTACGAGTCACCTTTCATATCCCGAACCGCGCGGACACCGTGACTGCGCAAACCCATCTGGTGCCATTTATAGTCCCCATTATAGTAATGGAAACGAATGGCCAGCATTTTATCAGATTTATTTAATGTTTTTGTCCAACAGGTCAAACCACATCCCGCAGGAAAACCTTTGGTCAAAAAAACAATATCACCATAATTGTCCGTAACGGGATTCGACACATCATAAATCGCCTGAGCTTCCTTTCGAGTCGGCATGCGCCAGTTCTGATAGCCACAATATCGTGTCCGGTTCAACTCCTGCACATAGGTCTTGGCCTCCTCCCAACTCACCCATTTGTCCAGTTCCATATAAGAGTCCGCCGCTTTCCACATCAGGCCTGTCTTGTGATCGCTAATGGTGCCGTCTTTATGAAGTTCAATGCGGACAAAATCCGAGTCCTCTTCTTCAGGAATATTATCCCGAACCAGACGCACAGCACTGGGGAAACCATCGTTTTCCTTAGCCAGCCAGAATTCGTAATCAGATCGATAGTCATAGGCCATGGCGGCCTTGGCACCACGGGTTTGGCTGGTCCAGGTCGAGAATCCACATCCTGAAGTAAAAACAGAATCGATATGGATTTCACAGCCTTCCACATCCGTATTGCTGGCTGATCTATGAAACAGGTATTTGGCTTCCGAAGCGGAGGGAATGCGCCAGTTGCCATACCCGGCGAATTTTTCCTCATTCATTGTTCGCGCTAACTCCTGACTTTCATGCCAGTTGATCAAACGTCCCAGCCTGACCCAAGTATCCGCTTTCATCCACATGAGGTTGTGCTTCGGGTCCGTAACAGTATCATCTCCGTTATCCAGATACTGCATTCCTACTTTGGTTTCCGTCATAACTTTATTTTCTGCGTGAGGGGGGCTGGCTTTTTAAGACCATATCTTTTCTACAGATGCGAACCGAACCAAAATTATATTCCTCAACATTGACAACCTTACCTTCGTTGTAGTCAAACTTCGGTCTGCGGGTGGATGTATCCCCGGCAGCCCAAGAGCTTTTAAACGCACCTTCCGGAAACACCGGATCAAGATGAAGGGTCACCCCCCCTTTTCCCGGGTTTTCGCAGGACTCATCAAAAAGTGACGTGGTTTCATCGATACTGGGCAATCGCCAGTCATCAAACCCACCAATCTTTCTAAGATTCTTTTTAGCGGCAAAATCCACAGCTTCATGCCAGTTGAAAAACTTACCCTTGTCCTGCCATGAATCTTTTTTCAACCAGTAAAGACGGGTTTTGTTATCAAAAATAACGTCACGGCCCTTCTCCACAAACCTTTTAGGTTTGTCATCCTTCTTGACCGGAGACTGTTCTGTCGGCTTGACCAGAGATTGTTCTGAATTTTCGGTAAGTTCTTCTGTCATTTTTTCCTGTTTCTCAAATGGCCGGTCACACCGGCAGGTTGTAATTTTCCGATCACATTGGCAAGTTGAAAACTTTGTAACAACTTCCGTAATTATATATTTATCTCGCCAGTGTATCCTATTTCCACACTGTCTTCATCGACATTGACAATGACCGGAACGATATACTGGTCATTGGAATAATCCAATAATTGTTTTAAACCCTGCGGGTCTTTATCAACATTAACGTAAACAAAAGACCTGTGTTTCTTTTTAAAATCAGCCAAGGCTTTCTGTGTGTGGGGACAGTCATCCTTGCCAAAAATCATATAATGGTTCATAACACTCCAGTCGAAATGCCCCTACACCGGGGCCGGGATTAACGTTCGAATGTCTTGGTGTCCTTGCGCCACTCTGGCTCCCACTCTTCCTGAACCACATCACGGGTCACCCGACAATGAGAATATTCGTTGTCCTTATGCTCCCACATATCGTTACCCGTCACAAAACTGAATTTTTGTGCATACTGTTGGTACTCCGGCTTTTCTTCATAGGTCCATGTATTGTGACCGCCTCCCGGCTCAAACAGATCTGAAATATGGAGTTCGGCCCCATCTTTATCATTATTCGACTGGGTAAACGAAAAAAGGCTTTTGGCCTCTTCGCCACTGGGCAGCCGCCAATCATCAAAGCCTGCGAACTTTTTGTCATTCAACATTTCGCAATAATCATGGGCCTCAAACCAGGTGATTCCATAACTGTACTCTTTATATGAATCATCCTTTTTCCACATCAGGTTGGAATAGGTATCGCTGATGGTGCCATCACCGTTATCAATGAGGTTAGGAACTTCCTCCTCCACCACAGCAACATCTTCTTCCTCCTCATCGCCCCATTCATCTGCGCCAACCCATTCAGTCTCCGGCTCACCCTCTAAAATCTCCGGATCTGCAGCATCATCAAATTCGGTTGGGTCATCATTTTCAGACATTTTAATCCTCAACTTTTCGAGCAAACATTTATCAATCCAGGTCCCTGACCATACGCACCGAAGTGCCGGTGGTCGACACCGACTGGTCCACACAAACCTCTTTCATATTCGGAAAATAGCTTTTCCATGCATAAGAATCGTATCGGGTTTCAGAAGTCCACACACAGGTTTCACCGCCGGCCTGATAATTGGAAACCCGCCGTGCCGGCTTTTTGGGTAAGTTCAGGAACACTCCCTGGTAATCATTTTGGTTGCGGAATAACGAACGAACCTCACTTTTGGTCGGGAGCCGCCAGTCGTTATAACCCAAATAATTTTGTTCATTGCAGGCCTTCACATAAGCATGGCCCTCATCCCAGTTGAGCCATTTTCCCAATTCCTGCCGGGAGTCTCTCAACGCCCACATCAAATCATTATCCGGATCTTCGACCGTACCACCATCATTCTTGATCCAACTACATTTCGTTTCTGTCACGCCTAAGCCTCGAACCTGTCAGCAAAATAAAAAACACCCTGTGCTTCTCGCTCATTCATTCTATCCTGATTGAACATTTCCCATCCCACCAGCGGAAAAAGCAGGACAAACATTGACCTGAATATATGAGACAAGGAGAAGAGTGTTCCTCTCTTTCACCTATATGAATAAACCAGAAATTTTCTTTTCTTTTAAAGTACCACTCGGACACCGGGTTTTCAAGCCAAATTCAAGAAGCTTTCTAGCCGGAAACCCCTGAATATCTACATGAAAACCGCAAACTGGACAGACACCCTCCAGCCCTTCAAAGTACAACTCTATCCCGTCATGCAGGGCCAAGTCTGGGGTCTATCGCCAACCGCCACCCTGAGTGACTTTATCCCTAACTTCCGGAACATGGGTGATGTTAGCTTTTGAGTTATCAAATTCACCACGCACAAGCCGAACACTGGAATTGAGGATATCATCCACCTCCTTATGTCCGCCGGCACCACAATTGAAGGAATAAACATAGGCCGTGACCTTACCCCGGATATTGCTGGTCCAGGTATCGTGACCACAGCCTTCGGTGAAGGCCGAATCAATATGTATCGACATGTCATACTTGTCTTTCAGGTTTTTTTCTGCATCAAAAAGGGAGTGCGCCTCTCTCTTATTGGGAAACCGCCAGTCCTGATAACCGGCAAAAGAGGCCGCATTTTGTTTTACCAAATATTTTAAAGCCGCCGTGTAACTGACAAACTTCATGAGGTCCAGATAAGAATCTTTTTTCTTCCACATCAACTGGGTCAGGGTGTCGGTCACCGTGTCATCCCCATTATCCACAAACCTGTTCTCGCTCATAATTGTCCTATTCCAAATTCAACGGATGGCACTATTTTATGCTTCCTGCCAGATAAAATCCAAAAAAAAAGCCGGGGGGCTAAGCCCCCCGGCATAAAACACAAATCAAAGCTTAACGATTGGCCTCAGCTGTTGCGCCCTGACTACCGCCACCATTCTGGCTGAAAAGTCCACGCTCGGTACCTTGAGGCTGGCCCATTCCTGGTTCAATATATGTTCCAGGCTTAACATGGTCCAAGTGATAGTTGCTCTGGTAGGTCTGTTGACGGCCTGGATCTTTTTTCCAATCAACGCGACTAGAGCTTTCAACACGATGAGCTTGGCAATTCAGCTTAACGTCTCCCGGACCTTTGTTGTCGAAAGTAGACTTCTGCTCCAAAGAGTTAGCCAAGAATCCGCCGGGCTCAAGAGTCCGGTCAAAATTTTTGTCCCATGAATATCCCAATGTTCCGACATTGATATGAACGGTAGTTTCAGCCGTCTCGCTCAAGTTCTCAATAACCCAACTGGCATTGAGACAAGTCGAGCTACTTCCAGCTTTAACGGTTGATACGTTTGCGCTGGCAACAGACACGGAAAATACAAATAATACTGCCAATACTGCAACAACGGTCTTTCTCATGTGGCTCCCCCTTTCGAAGCGTAATTAAAAGATAAATCTTTAAACGATAAAACTTTAAACAACCTAAAAAACTTTATTTAATTCATCAACCTCTTCGGCGATTCATACTTAACATCCTAAATTCCGACGACTTTGCAACTGCGGCAAATCAGCGGATTTCCCCCGCAAAACCTCTGAGTCTGGCTAGGGTGGCCTGAAAATATCAAAAGCCCCTGAGGAAGTCAAGCCTTTAATCTCGACCTGGACATTGAGCCAGAAACCCCTTAAATATCAATGTTCTATAAAACAGGAAAATCCTGATTCCGGCCCGATTTTGGGATCCTGTTTTTGTGTCGGACCGCAATATTTTTGCGGCTCTTAAACCCTGAACTTCAAGGATGCCAGTTTTACCAAGTCCGTAGAATTTCTGAGGGCTTTTTCACCTTCCTCGGAAATGTCATTGACCACCAACTGCAGACTACGCAGGCTGGGTAAATTTTTCGACGTCGCAAGATAGTTGGCGCCCACATCACTGATACTATTTGAAGCCAGATTAAGAGTTCTTAAATTGGCAAACATTGCTGACTCGGCAATGGCCTTGACCCCTTCATCGCCAATGCCGTTCTGCGAAAGATCCAAAGCCTGGACGCCTTTCATAGTTTCATGCAGAGCCAACTCGCGCGCACCCACCTCTCGCAGGAATTGCGCCTTCAAGTTCAGCACTTGTCCGTCCTTGCTCAACCGGTTCCGGATCAACTCATCCAAATCTGCCATAACACACTCCCTTTACCCGGTACCCGGGATTTCCTTAGCTACAAATCCATATTCATCGTAGATGCTGAAACCTTCCTGAAGCATCTTTTTGCCATATTTAACCATCAGGCTGGCCTGGCCATGACTAGGATCAATATCAATGGTTTTCTTCAGATGTTTCAATCCCGCTTTGATGTCCTTGACTTCCTCACCATAATTTTCAATTTGCCGGGCTTTGTCAAACAAGTCCGAGGCCCACTTGTAATAAATCGTAGCGATTTGTGCAGGGGCATTCTTGCTGATATATTCGACAATTTCCTCATCCCCCTTCAAATTCGGAATGTTCTGGACAGCCGCCTCAAACTCGCGCAGGGGAACGGCATAATCCTCATCCGCCACCGATGTAATCGTACTCCCCGCCCTATGTGCAGAATGCAGACCGACAGAACTAAACACCACGTTGGATTGAATCCCCGACATCAACTGGTGATAATAAAGGTTGCCGATGCCAAAATGTATGATGGCCTTGAACTCCTGGTTCACATCCAGCAACAAAGCCTGCTGAAAAGATTCATGGGCGTCATCGATCTGCCCCAGTTCCGCGAGGGCTTCACCCAGATTGTAGAAATGAACACAGTTATCCGGCTCTTCCTCAATCTGGTTCCTGAACTCCTGGACCTGAGCTTCGAGGTCAAACTCTACCTCTTCTTCCTCCTCGTCAAACTCCGAAACTTCTTCAGAGTCTTCAGCCTCAAGAGACTGGTCAGTCTCATGGGAAGAATCTTCAGCATTTTCCTGCGGTTGTTCGACTTCTTCTGCAGCTTCTATTTCGTCTTCACTCATAATCAAACACAGTACGGGGGGATGCCTTCCTCCACCCATTCTCCGGATTTGCCATTGTTAATGTTCTGGTGATTTTTTAACGCGCCTGCAACCATCTTTGCCCGAGACACCTCTATCTGACTCATAATTTCATCTGGCGAATCGTTTAAGAGGTTGCCGAACTTGGGCTGACACTTCAGGTTGCCGACATCACAACAAGGAGTTATCTCCCCGGTTTGCTGAACGGTGACAATCTCAATAGTACCACGGGGAATGGTACATTCCAGAAAGTTAATATCCTTAGGAAAGGGCTGGGCATTCATAGCCCGCTCGCCCTTTTTATCGACATAAAATCCCGGAATCATATTCAGCCCAAAGGTAAAATTGTCCGTACAGACATAATTTTCAACGCCTTCCATGTGCTTTAAAAATGCGGCTTCATCGCATTCGGGGTTTTCTCGCAAAAGATTTTCAAGCTTTGTGCGATAGGTCCCAAGCAGGGACAGAACGGACTGAAATTTCTTTTCCTGCTCGCTAAAAAACGTGATCAAAATTTCGATCTGACTCAACAAGTCCGGCACTTTTTCGAAGATCATGTTGACGATCAATTCGTTCTGCAGCCTGAGAATCTCTGTAAGAAGTGGTTTTTGCCGCGACTCCCAAACAGTTGGGTACAACGTGAAGTCCACCCGCCCGGATAATTTCATGATCTCAACCAGCCTCTCCCAACGCTGAGATTTTGCTGAGTTGATGTCGAGATTGGTGTGGATGCGTACGTTTGGCGTCAGCTTTTTGAATATCTTGAAAATTTCAACAATATAAGGGTTTTGTGAAGGTTCTCCGCCGGTCAGATTAATTTCCCGCTTGGCCAGCTCGTGGAACACCTCCATCTGGAGAATTTTGTCCACCATGATCTGGGCCTGCTCCGGCATTAAATGCCAATCGCTCTTGGGTATCTGGCTAAGCGGTTCGTAGACATGACAGTACTGACATTCGTCTCGCACATAGCGATTACAATTGGCTTCGGCAAAAATATTTATCATAGCCTTACCTCATAACCTACGCCTGCCTTGCCGAAAAATATTGGCCCAGCAAACTTATGCTACTGAGCAGCATTCTCTGCAAGAGACCGAACCGGCCTGATGGTCGACAAAGAAAGACCCGGCCCGCCTCTCATGCTGGGATAGGTTCTGCCTCGGATATAGTTAAATCCCCAGGCATATTGATCTTTATAAACTTCGCTGGACCAGAAACAACAACTGGAATAACCAAAGATGGGGTCAATATGAATCACATTCTCGGTCCAATAATATTTCCATGGGACGTCTTTGCCTTCCTCATAAAGAGATTTCAGTTCTTCGCGGGTCGGCAGGCGCCAGTTCGAAAAACCAGCGAAGGCCTCTTTATTAAATTTTTCGAGATAGGTTTGCGAATCATCCCAGTTGATCCAAATCTTTTTTTCCTGATAGATGTCAATCTGCTTCCACATCAACTTTTGTTTAAAGTCGGTGACAGTACCATCTTTATTATCCCGGAATCTCGGATCATTAGAAGGTGGCAAAGGCGGCTTTTCTTCAGTCATTGAAAGAATCTGGCCACCAAAAATCTCATCGGTACCAGAATCGGCCTGCGCCATACTCACCCCACACACTGCCAACAGCAAAAAAGCAAGCTGCAGGGGTTGGATCAAAAGGCGAAAAAGACAAATCATGTTTTTTGGGATCATCAAAGGGTTTTCTAAAATCAGACCTGCTAAAAATATTACTCTTCCTGCGGTGCCCAGTCTGGCTCCCAAGACAAGCAAATTCCGGATGGATTCAAAAACTGCCCAGGGTCCTTACCGACAATGCCCCACTTGGAAACAAAGTTCAGGTCCGGATCAAACTTCTGGATTCTCTGGTTCAAAGTATCGACGACAAACACATAGCCATAAGGATCTTCCACCACCGAAACGGGGCAGTTGAACTGACCGTCGCGCTTACCCGACTCGCCAAGAATGTCTAACGGGTGTCCCTCCCGGTCAAAAAGCTGTAACCGGTTCTGGCTTTTTTCGGCCACCATGATGGTGCCATCGCGGCGCACGGCAATGCCGGTGGGGAAGTTCAATCGGCCCGGCTCGAATCCATACTCGCCGAACTTGGACATGAATTGTCCGTCCTCATTGAAAATCTGAATACGCTGGTTGTCCCGATCGGCCACATAAATATTGCCCTCCCGATCTAACGCCAGACCCACGGGGAATTTCATGAATCCGTCGAAGTTCCCGGCAAACCCAAAGCTGAGGATAAAGTTACCATCGCTGTCATACCTTTTGACGCAATGATTGGAAGTGTCCGCCACCAGAATGGTCCCGGTAGGTTCCGCGACAATTTCTTCCGGCATATAAAACTTTTCCTGACCCCAGCCTTCATTGCCAAACTCCAAAAAGAAATCCCCATCCGGGTCAAACTTTTGCATGCGGTGACAACCGGTATCAACAACCCAGATATAACCCTCGTTATCCACCGCCACTCCACTCGGAGTCTTAAACTCTCCGGGAATGTAAGGGGGGCGGGTGCCGCCGGATTTCCCAAAACACATCAGGAATTTTCCATTACCGTCGAATTTCTGGATCCGGTCATTGCCCGAATCCGCCACCCAGACATAAAGCTGGCTATGATCAATCTTAGGGCTCTCTTCAGGCAGAGTCTCTTCGACAACGGCTACTTCCAGCGCCTGAGATGGAGCGTCCTCACTGTTTTCTGTATTTTCTTCCACCAAAACAAACCTCTCTTTCTGCTAGCCGCAGCCACTCGGCGTGGGGCCAATGAGCAATGACTCGTTGAGCCGCGAACACCGTTGCCAGCGACAGAAAATATCGCATTTTCCTGCGGAGGTACTCCTCCGCCCCAAGCCGGGAAAAGAATAGACTCCAAAATAAGAAAGAGCCCCGAAAGGGGCTCTTCCGTACTACACATTACACTTATCGTTCCCGGCAACCCTGAGGTTATCCAAACAAACAACGTTTGTTTATTTAACCAGGAAGCCTTTTACATCGAGAATCTGGTATTCGAAATTACAGGTTTTCTGAAGTTCTTCGAGCCTTTCATTCCAGTTCACCTTGAAATTGTCCAGGCTTTCAGACTTGGGTTTCTTTTTCATCAGGCCCACTTCACGAAATAGCGGCTTCACCATATTCTTATGGACCAGTTGAATGATGTTCCGAAGATTAAGAATACATTGCTTGGTCACCTCTTCGCGGGTCACACCATCGACCTTTTCGAGAAGGCGCAGAAACGACTGGATCGTGGTGATCTGAACCGTATAGCTTTCAGCCAACCTGTGGTCATATTTCAAACCGCAGTCAATATATGCTGGCATGAGATACATCCCGACATGGTGATCAAATTTTACGGCAAGAGTGATCAGCTTTTGTAGATAATCAACTTCACGCAAATCCTCTTCTTCTTCTTCACCTGCAGCCAGTTCCTGGGTGGCTTTTTCTTTTTCCTTTTGAAGCTCTAGTTTGATCTTTTCCAACTCACTCAAATCAGAAAGATGATCAACCTCTTTCTCTTCAGCGGCGTCATCGGACCCCGGGTTTTCCTTAGTTTCTGTATCCTGTTCGCTCAACGCAAGTCTCCTTCCTGACAAGGGTAAAACAATAAACCAATACTTTTAAAAGAGTTCTGGGAATCGACCGTAAGTATAATCCTTTTACCCAGAAAGTGTCAACCACCACTCCGCGTGGGGCGAATGAGCACTACTTTCGCGGGCAAACAACGGGTTAACTCGGCTATTAAACCAGCCCCTGCTAATTGCATCCCCTGCCAAGGGGCCACTCGGCGTGGGGGCCGACTAGCAATGACTTTATCTGACTAAAATAAAGGTTTTCACTGCCCCCACGGCTAGTGGTGGTATAATTCTTTTCTATCAAGACCTTATTTAAACAATCAGTTCCACGAAGGCCCTGCTGGAACTTAAGAGAGTTTGTAGATTATGAAAACCGCGCTCATTTTTCCGCCGCAGTGGTACCCCAGCCAGCCCTATCTTGCCCTGCCCGCTTTGAAGGCCCATCTGGAATCGAAAGGCCATGAGGTGGACCAGTTCGATTTCAATATAGAAACCTACGAGATTTTTCTGTCACGGGGCTATCTGGAACAATGTGTGGAAATCGTGCGGCAACGGCTGTCGGCCCCGGCCTACACAACCGACGAGCAGGAAGTCAAAACCGTGTATCGCGATATCCTGGCGGATACCGGGTTTCTCGACTCGGTTCTGGGTGAAGTGGAAGACGCCAAAAATGTTCTGCGCGATGAAGAACGCTTCTTCCAGTTTGAAACTTATAAAAAAGCCTACACCACGCTGAAAATAGCGATGAAGCTCATTTCTTACGCCCATCACCCCAGTCGGCTGGATCTAGACTCCTTTTTCATGATGGGAAATCCGGAAGAAAACCTTTCCGGCATTCTGTCAGCCACGGCGGACACAGTTAGGAATCCTTTCATCCGCCTGTATGAAGACACTCTGATAGGGAAAGTCCCTTGGAACGATTATGGGCTCGTCGGCATCTCCATCATCCATATCGGACAAGTCATACCCGGCTTGACGCTGGCGCGGCTGTTGCGCAAAAAGTTTGAGCATCTGCACATCGTCATCGGCGGCAGCGTGTTCAACCGTCACGCCGACCTGCTCGACAACAAGCAGGCTTTGTTCGAAGAATTTTTTCACAGCGCCATCGTCTCGGAAGGCGAAAAACCGCTGGAAGAGTTGGTCAGCCATCTCAAAGCCAACAAACCTCTGGCAACGGTTCCCAACCTGATCTATATGGAAGGGCAAAAAGTTATTCATAACCCCAAAGCCGAAGCCCTGCCTTATGAGCAGTTGGTATGCCCGACCTTCGACCAGTTGCCACTGGAAAAATATTTAATGCCTTATCCTGTACTGCCCTATATGTCGAGCCGGGGTTGTTATTGGGGGAAGTGTACTTTCTGCACCCATAGTTTTATCTACGATTCCTATTACCGCAAAGAAAACGAAACCCGGGTGGCCGAAGAACTCGGTTATCTCGGGGAAAAATACAACACCAAATATTTCACGTTTTCTGACGAAGCCATCTCGCCCAACGCCTTCAACCGCATGTCGAAGGCCATCCTGAAACAAGGTGTTGAAATGCGCGCGTTGGGAATGCTTAAATTTGAGTCGGGAGACAAGGAAACTCCCGAACTGTTTGAAGATATCCATAAGGCCGGATTCCTCATGCTATTCTTCGGGCTGGAAAGCGCCAACGATCGCATCCTTAAAATCATCGACAAGGGTTGCGACCAGGACACCGAACGGAGCGTGCTGAAAAACAGTTCCGACGCCGGTATCTGGAACCACCTCTACCTGTTTTTCGGGTTCCCGACCGAAGAGCGCGAAGAAGCGGAAGACACCATCCAGTTCACCGTGGAAAACTCGGAAGTCGGCACCGGCACGATCCATTCCGTCGGCCAGTCCATCTTCGCACTGGAAAAAGATTCCGCCATTTATCACAATCCGGCCAAGTTCAAAATTGACCGCATCATTCATGACCCTGATCGGGATATGGCCATCGTGTTCGATTTCGATATCAAAGAGGGTATGCCACGGGATGAGGTGATGGAAGTCTACGAACAATTCAATACCGTGATCGATGAAACTTTTCCTTCCCGCAATATCTGGAATTATCTGTCACGCGAGCATTTCCTGCTCTACCTCGACCACTTCGGCAAAGAAGAAATCCTCAACATGGCTAAAACAGCAGTAACCCCCTAGCCACAGATAGACACAGATTGGGGCCCCAAGCCTTTGGCGGTCGCGCTAGCGTCACCGCCACATTGGGTCCAGCGTCACGCTGCCCCCTAGCGGGGGAGGCAATTGGCAAGGACTCACCAAGCCGAGATAACTCTTTGCCCGCCAGATAAAGCCATTGCAGTAGGCCCCACGCCGAGTGGCAGTTGACACATTATGAGCGATAGCCTAGAATTCTAGGCACAGCGAACAAACTGAATTTAGAACCTTTTAGAGAGAGCTATCCTATTATGGGCGAAGCCGGCAAACCAACAGACTGGATCACGATGAAAATCGATCCGGAGATTTTTGAAGAATTAGGGGTCCGCGACCCTGAAGAGACCAAGTTGGAAATGGCGATCACTAAAAAAACCCGCCAGGTCACCAAGGAGTTGAAAACCGACCCCGACAATATTGATCTTCAGTTAGAGATGGCCACGTTGATGATAGATGGCGCTAATTATGAGGAAGCCATCAAACAACTCAGAGCCATTCGCAACAAAGCTCCGAAAAATGCCCGGGTCTACAAACTGCTCGGCACCGCATACGTATTGTTCAATCATGAAGAGGAAGCTCTGATCGAATTGAACCGGGCTTGCGAGCTCGACCCCACCGATGTAGAAAACCATTTCAACCTCGGCGGACTCTATTTGCTGCGTGACATGTTTTCGAACGCAGCGGATGCGTTTGAAAAAGTCATTGAGATGGACCCTACCGACACAACGGCCTATGCCAACGTTGCGGCAGCTTATGACATGCTCAAACTTTATGACAAGGAAATCGTCGCGCTCAGAAAAGTGTTGATGTTCGATCCGGAAAACAAGGAACTACGCGCAGCACTGTCTAACGCTTATTTTCACGCTGGACGTCATGAGGAGGCCATCGACGCCGCACTATGCGTGGTGGATATCGACGAAAAAGACCCACAGGCCTATTGCAACCTGGGCAGTTGTTATTCCGTGTGCAATATGATCGATGATGCCATCGCGGCTTTCAAAAAAGCCAGCGAACTGGCACCGGACTATTCTCTGCCGCACACTAATTTAGGCACTCTTTATGCCAATATGGGGCGGTCAGAAACTGCTATCAAGTCGTTCAAAACAGCAGTGAGCCTGAATGCGGCAGACATAGGAGCCTGGATGAACCTGTACATCTACTACAAAGAAGTCGGGTTGGCAGAAGAGTCGCAGGCGGCGTATCAGAAGTATGAAGCATTGATGAACGAGGCTCCCCCATCCGCGACAACAGAGGGGGCCAACCCATCAAATATCCCTGGCGGTGTTTCCCAAACCAGCAAATATTCCGGTGGCGGAGACATGGAAGGAAACGCGCCGGGCATGGAATCGTTAGCTGATACCGACGATGAGGGAGAGTCCAGGTAGACTCTTCTGAAATCTCATGACCCGTCCTCCCCAAAATCTGATTGCGCTTGGGGATTTCAAGCCTTCCGATTATTGGGCGACCCATGTCAATGCCATTTTCTATGGCATCAAGGGTCCTGAAATCCACAACCATTTTCAAACTTATGTGAGTCTGGACTACCGTCTGGCTCACGCACTCGCCAATGATTTTTATGCCCAAGCTCAAAGTAGTGAGCGCCCTGAAAATAACCGGTGGGTGGTGCAGGAATGGGGTGTGGGCAATGGCAACCTGGCCGCGTGTTTTCTCAGCCACCTGCGTGAGATAGACAGCGAGAATGAAGTCTATCCTTTCATCTATTACATCCTTTGCGATGAGTCCGAAGAAATTTTAAAAGGCGTGCGGGCCAACCCCCGCCTTGAGGACCACACCGGAAAATTTTCTACCGTTCGCGTTCACGCCGAACATCTGGACTGTTTTCGGCCCCACTCCGTCGCAAAAATCATCTCCAACGAAATCTGGGACGACCTCGCAACCAAAGTTCTACTGAAACATCAGGGACTTTATTATGAGGAATACCTGTGTCCCTTTATGAACCCGCAGGCACTGCCAGCAGAGGCTTTCGTTGAACAATTTGAAAACAGGGATCTGGAAAAACTCTGCCAGTATCCCGACTTTCTCAACACCATTCACTGGGAACGGGATTTTCAAAGGGTCGATCTTAGTGACTGGCCCTTTGCCGAAATCTTAAAAGCTCACGCCGAAGAATTTAAAGATGAAGTTCCCATGCCCATTAACACCGGGGCTTTTTCCGCCATCGCAAAAGCAAAAGAACTTTTAGGGCCGGGAAATTTTGGTTACACCAGTTTTGACTACGGCATGAAAGAGATGAAGGATCTCAATCAGGAAGGACGGCCTTACTTCAATTTATACGGCGGACAATACACGTTCATGGTGAACTTTCCCCTGCTGGAAAATATTGGGAGGTCTTTGGGATTCACCGAAGTCACTCGGGAATACCAGAATCAATTTGTCGAGAAGGACCTGGGATCGGCAGTTCTCAGCCTGGTGGATCTGGTGCAAAACCATCCGCAGGTGGTCAACATGGCTCCGTGGGACAGAGACATTCTGATGCTCAGCACGCTCACGGCTCTCAACACCGTTTATCGAAGCCCCTACTCCGGGAAACTCAACTACCCGGCCATGGAAGGAACGCCAAAAAAACAAAGAAAGCAAATCGCCCAACTGGCTAAAAACCTTAGTAGCCAGGGTGTTCCCGACACTGTCGCCTATGTCACTCGCGACGAAGTTCTCGCCGCTCTGAAACCGCTTAGAAAACTGGGTTACCGGGAAAAGGATATACAGTCCGCTTTTCAATCCCCTCCACCGCCAGTTTCATTTGTGCATATTCAGTTCAGCTAGCACAGTGATTTTTTGTCCTGCACCAGGACCAAAAAAGCGTAAAGGCGAGATTCTTGACGGAGCCTGTGCTGAGAGCGAAGCCGAAGTATTCAGAATAACAAGAAACGCAAGTTTGTCATCCTCGAGGAGCCGAAGGCGACGAAGGATCTCGGGTTATGCAAAGGGCTCCCTGGCAAGGGGGAGGAAAAAGAAAACCCCCCGGCCCAATGGGCCGGGGGGTTTTAAACTGATTTATGCAGGAAAGGGCCTTTCACGGCCACCGGTCTACCCCTTCGGGGCACGAATGCTGAGGAAGAATACCACGGCAACCGGTTAAGCTGAGGGAAGCTCTCCTGTCGGTGTTTCTTCCTCTTCTTCCTCGAAGAAATCGTCGTCGTCTTCTTCATCACCAATCAACGTATTTTCGTCATCGACCTTGAGCTCATCAAACTCTTCTTCCTCTTTTTCTTCTTTCGGATAAGGAAGTTCGTTCCAGACCACAATGCGAGAGTTACTCCGGTCACAGATAAAAAGTTTGAATTTAGGCTGCGGCTCTTCTTCGACAGCCTCGCCTTCGGCGGCTACCAGGGATGCTTCTTCATTATCATCGTCGTCATCATCATCCGGCATTGGAATACCGCGAAATTCTTCCTCTTCCTCTTCCTCATCGATCAACAACAAACCATAAGGATCGTTCAAAGTGCAGTTAGAGGCATCATCCATACCACGGTTCACCTGATTCTCAGTGAACGTGCTCTGACCAATTACCAGATCGGCGGGCTGTCCGTTTTCGGTGGGAAGCTCTTTCCAATACAAGACACGGTTATTACCGGTATCGGAGATAAACAACCCGGCTTTGCCGAACACCACATCAGTGGGGAAATACAAACCCTCTGAGGAAGGGCGGTGATGCCCATTGCCCCGATTCGGTTCGCGGCTGAAAAAATCTTTTTGTCCAATCACCACATCGGCGGGAACTCCTGTCTCTCTGGGAAGCTTATTCCAGATCAACACCCGGTTGTTACCCTGGTCCACCACGAGCACTCGCTCGCCCTCGGCATCAAAGTGCACGCCTGTGGGAAAACTGAGGGTATCCTGACCGACATTGTCGAATTCACCCTGATTGGGCCAGCGCTCATCCATTCCTTTTTGTCCGAGAGAAACGTCTGCGTTCCAACCGTCACTAAAAGGAATTTTGTTCCAGATTAATACTCTATGATTATCCTTATCCGCGACAAACACATGCTGGTCATCGCCAGAATGAATACCCATGGAGAAAAACAGCGAACCGGAACCGACAAATCCCCGGCGGTTAGCTTCGTTGTCGTCGAGGTTGTCCTGCCCGAGCACCAGACTCGGTGCCTCGCCATCGTCTGAAGGAATTCCACTCCACCTCAATACTCGATGGTTACCGCTATCCACCACATAAAGTTTTCCATCGATCACCGCAATGCCAGAAGGCTGGGAGAGAGTGTCTTCTTCCGCCTTACTGATGGTGAATCCATCCAGATTTTCGTCGCCCAACCCCGAAGTCATTTCATCCAAAGTTGTGGTCATACCCCGGTTTTCAAGACAGTCGGCAAAATCCTCCTGTCCGAGAACCAGTGATGACGGCTCACCATTTTCTTCGGGGAACTGCTCCCAAATCAGTACCCGGTGATTGCCCCTGTCAGAGACAAACAGCATATCGCCAAACAACTCGACAAATTGAGGTTCACAAAGCGTGTTGTCGCCAGGGTCATCCGCCCCCCGATTGGACTGGGACATGGAAAAATCTCCCTGACCGATAACCAGATAAGCACCTGTTTCCGGCACTTCCTCTACGACTGCGACATCATCCTCTGCGTCTAATTCATCATCTTCGTCGACTTCATCCAATTCCAATTCTTCGTCTTCGGATACACCCAACGAATCTTCAGCATCTTCCATTTCTTTATCATCTGACATGAAGCAATTCTCCAAGTATATTAATTACAAATTCAAACTTTTAATTTCTGTATTACCCCTTGCGGGGGAAGCACTGGGCTCAGCAAGCCAAGACAACTCTTGCCAGCAAAAAAAACGCACCCTAACAGGTAGCTGATCTTTTAAGGTAACTCCAAAGCCTTAAGCCTTTGCCACATGGAAATGACTTTTCGGCCATTGCGATCCTGATGTTTTCCGTCCCAAATGGCAAACGCCACCAGCACGGGATTTTTGCTTTCAAACTTTATATCCCATTTATTCAAAGAATCCAAGGTGCGAAAGAACACCACGCTCCATTTCCCTTCTTTCCACACCCCTTTTCCCAGCACATTCTGCTTGGTTCGAGGCTGGGGAGTCAACGTCCCAAACCCTTCTGCGTTCAATTCTTCGACAGGAACTTCCCTGAACGGATTAAGCGCATCGACCGGGTTGACCTCGCCTCCGAAGATCATGGTATCCATATCCATGTCCTGGGTCGCGTGTTCGAGCTTTTCCTTGGTTTCAATTTCCGTTTGCCAGTCCGCCCGCCACTGCCAGATATTGACCACTTTGCCCCGGTCGCCCATGCCAAAGAACGGCTCATTGTGACCGTGCTTGTGCAACAGCACCTCGCCCAGGGCAAATTCCATGGCGATGGCGTCCTTAAAGTCCTGATGACGGCTCGAAGTCCGGTCCGGTTGAGAATCTTCCCACTGCAAGCGGAAGGCGATTCCATCATCGTTCACGACAGACTGGAACTGAATCTGGTCAATCGGATCCCGGCGCGCATTAAGCGGCATCAAGTGTATGTTCTGAACCGGGACATTCTCCCACAATGGGTTCTCCGGGTCTACGTCGATTTCCTGATTAATACGGTGCGTGGTCAGATCTGTTTCATATTTAGCCGGTTTGAAGTCCTCTTTCCGGATATTAGATTCAATATAGGAAGCCAGATCCCACCGTTCTTCGTCCGTCAGGTGGTTGTAGGACTTCATCGGGGTACCATCGATCCCCGTTGTCAAAATCAGGAACAGGTCTTTCTTTTCGAATCCAAATTTAATCGTGTTGGGGTCGGTCAGGTCATAAACGAACACTCGATGATCCCAGATGTCATAAAGTTCTGCGGCGATAGGGCCATCGCCCTTCAAATCTGTCCCGTGACACCGGGCGCAACTCGTTTCCTGGTAAAGCTTCTTACCCTTTGCAACAGATTCGGGAGTGGATGCAGGAACCGCGGGTATCGTTATTGCCTCTTTTGGTTTTTCCTTTTCAAACTTTTTTGAAAACGTCTTGATATACTCGACAGCACCCGAGATTTCCTCTTCCGTCAGAGCCCCACCCCATGAGGGCATGGAGGTACCCGGAACCCCTCGACGGATGGTCCTGTGAATATCCTTATCAAGAGGAATCGAGCCAAACGGCGTGGTTCGATATTTAAACACACCCTGCCGGAAATCTCTCGGCCATGGATATAGATACGCCATGGCCTTGCCACCACCATTGCCGTCAGCACCATGGCAATACACGCACATATGTTTGTAAACCGTGGAGCCCACGCGCAGAAGATCCTTCTCCTGACCGGGTGAAGAACCATGAGCATTTTCCCCCTTATCATGGGCATACAAAGGCGTTATTCCAAACACCCCCCAAAACAGGATCAGGAGGAAGACCCTGCTTTTCTGTTTAACGCACACCCAAACTCGGGGTTGAAAGCGAATAAAGTTCTTCATTACCATTTAAACCATCTTCCGCGATATCCACCCAGATATCACTGCAGTTATGTCTCGAATCAACACCTTTGCAATAAAAGAGCGGATTGCGATTGGCGAAAAAAACCACTGGATGGGAAAAGAAAACACTCAGGTTATCGAACTTGGCGATCTCAATGGCCTGTTCTATCGTAGTTTCTTCAGCCGAGCCCTTGCGGATCACTTTTCGAATGACCATATAATCCAACTTGCCGTCCCGATCCAGATCGTAGTAAGTGGAAATCAAACCCGGCACACTCATCGATTCCCAACCGCGATAGGAAGGGTGATTCCAACCGGGCTCTTTGGGAATTCCCAAACTCGATACACCGGTATCATCTTGCGCCCAGACCAGAACCGGCCCGAAAACAAATATAATCAAGGCAATGAGTAGAGCTGACTTTCTCAATATCCCACCTACATTGATCGGACGCTAAGAGCCGCCCTACCTTCTTTTATAAAGGTTTAATACACTTAACCTAACACATTTCAGGAATCAATCAAAAGCCTAATCCCCACTCCGCGTGGGGCGAACTGGCAATGGCTCTATTTGGCTGGCAAAGAGCTATCTCGGCTTAATGGGCTATTCCGTAGCGGAGGTGACATCCGGGAAGATTTCAAAAACATCGTGCAGTTTGGCCATGTCGAAGACTTCTTTGGGGGAACCTTGAAGTCCGGCCAGGACGAATCGGCCCTCATCTTTAAGCATTTGATAACAATGGATAAAAATGCTGATGGTGGAACTGTCTAGGTAGGTGACTTTTTCCAGATTCATGATGAATTTGTGGAACCCTCTTTCTCGGTACGCATCCACAAGCAGGTTGAGTTCCTGAGAATTGTAAACATCCAATTGACCGGCAAGGTCGATGATGATGGTGTCTTTTTCATCCCGGCAATCGATATCGATTTTCCCCATCAACCCCAGAATCTCTTTATGTATTTTTTCCATAACAACCCTTAGATTTAGAAAGTTCTAACAATAAATCAAAACTGTTTTTCAAAGCGTTTCGGGTCTGGGTCACGAGGCTCGCAGTCTTGCCAATAGCTTTTCTTTTCCGGCTCAATTTTGCGCGTTAATGGATCTTCCCGAAATAATGAAGAGACCATACGAATCAGAGTGAAAAAGACCAGATACACCAGCCCCAGAATCAACTTGAGATTAAAGTTGCCGATCACTTCTGCGAACTTCATCCAGGCTCGGTAAACCGGTGTCAGCCGAACGGGAGCCAGCAACCCCAATATCAGGAAAAACAGAACCCATACTGCCAGAGCCATGGCCGCCGTGTGCCAGGCCTTATAAAGAAAAACCGCCACAAAAAAAGAAAGCACACCCCCCATCATCAAGCCGTATTGCTTCAACTCTTTTTCGGTAGGGTCAACAGAATTCATAGTCACTAGTTTTCAATTCCTGAATGAGTGTATCGGATTAAGGGTTTAGGCACCGGCAAACTCAAAACCAATTTTCAGGCGTGAGCCTGTAGCTTTTGCAAAGCGTTCTAAAGTTTCAGTGGATGGATGCACCCGCCCGCCTTCCAACCGGGCAATCACAGACTGGGTGGTCTTCATCCGTTTCGCCAATTGAGCTTGTGTTAATCCGGCTTTAGTTCGAGCTTCGACAATGATACCGGCCAGTTTAAATTCAGGTGCGAGTTTTTCATACTCGTCCTTATACTTGGGATTCTTCATCCATTTTTTATGTAAATCCTTGGCTCTGGTCATTCCCTTATCTCCTTTGCCCGTTCAAGGGCAAGCCTGATTTCTCGACGCGGTGTCTTTTGAGTTTTCTTAATAAATACCCGGACAACGACCACTCTGCGTTTTTTCACCGTGACATAAAGAGCTCGCTAAATGCCCGACTTTCCAGCCAAGCGAATTTCCCAAAGTGCGCCTTCCAAATGCCTCACATGAGGAGAGCCGACATGACTCAGCCCAAAAGTTTCAATCAAATTAACCACATGACTGAATCGGGCCTGCATATCAAGAGGCAAAGACTCTAACTCTTCGTCCACAGTTTCGCCAAGTGTTTCAACAGTCCAGCTCGTTTCAACAGTCCAGTTCATAGACAAGGCCATTATAGGATATCTGCTATAATCTAATCAGAACATTTTTATGGGTTTGAATCATAGAGAGAATTTAACTCTGTCTCACTCAGGTCACCTGCCGGGCCATCATAAACGATTCGGCCCTCGCTCAGGGCAAGAATTCTTGAGCCGAACTCACGGGCCAGTGCGGGCAGGTGCAGGTTGCACAACAGGGTCACGCCATCTTTTTCATTGAATTCCGCCAGCAGTTCCATGATCTGTTTTGATGACACCGGGTCCAGACTGGACACTGGCTCGTCGGCAAGAATCAGCTCTGGCCCCTGCATCAAGGCACGGGCCAGTCCCACCCGTTGCTGTTGCCCGCCGCTGAGTTCTTCTGACCTGTGAGAACATTTGTCGGCAAGACCCAGTCGATTAAGAACCTGACTCGAACGCTCTACATCTTCGTCTGAAAAACAAGTCATCATTGAGGATATCGTAGCTGTCGAGGCGAGCCGACCCATCAAGGCATTATTTTGAACCGAGTAACGCGGGATGAGGTTGTACTGCTGGAAAATCATTCCGGTCTTTTTTCTGAGTTCCCTCAAGCGCTTCGGCGAGGCACCGGTGACTTCTTCTCCATCCAAAAAAATCCTACCGGAGCTGGGCTCCACCAACCGATTGATACATCGCATGAGGGTGGATTTCCCTGAACCGCTTTTACCCAGCACCACGACAAACTCTCCCTGCTCGACAGAAAAGGAAACTTCCCTCAAAGCGACGCTGCCATTCTCATAAGTTTTACTGAGTCCGACTATTTTCAACATCGTCATTTGTCACCGAGGTTCAAATTCAATAAACGCCCCGCTTCCCGAACCGGATCGAACAAACCATCGAGATCGGTGAATCCACTGATGCCATACAGTTTCTTGAGAATCTTACTGCCCTTGGGCGAATGCGATATGTTTTTAAGTCCTTCACGGATTTTTATTTTTAAATCCTCTGCCAGTTCCTTGCGGACAGAAACCGTGTCGTTGGGAATCTCTTTGGTGTATGCAATGACCTTAACCTTGTCAAACACATCCGGAAAAGTTTTCGCCACCGCTGAACGGGAACCATCATAAGCCGCCCCGCCATCGACCTCTCCTTTATATATGGAAAGAACCACGGCGTTGTGCGAGCCAACAAAAACATTTTTCTTAAAAAACTTTTCAGGATCAAACCCTTGCGAGAGAAGCAGAGTTTTGGGATACAAATGCCCGGATGTGGAAGCCGGGTCGACAAAGGCGAAACGTTTTCCTTTCAGTCCGGCCAGATCCTGAATGCCGCTGTCGGTCCGCACCATGATCTGGCCCCGGTAAAACGGACTGCCAAACCTTTGCACCACCAGTAAAAGTTCCACCCCATATTTATCATGTGCCAGAACATAACTGAAAGTCGCCAGCCAGCCAATATCCACCTTGCCTGCCCCCATCGCTTCTATGACCGCCGCATAACTGGTGGCGACCGAAGTTTTAAAATGTAGCCCGGTAACATTTTGCAAGAGCTGGCCGATTTCCTGGCCACCTTTCAGGATCACCTGCGCATCGCCGGAAGGCACGAACATCATGCGAAGCGGATTTTCAGCACTGCCTAAAGTTTGCGCCTCGGAGGCAAGGGGAAACCAGAGCAGAAGAACAATTTGCAATAACAGGGGACGGATGGACAAGGAAGTCTCCGGCGAAGAATTAAGTCGGGTTTATTATAGCTGCCAGATCCGGAAAAAATGGCAAAAAAAAAGGGGTGAACCGCTTTCGCGGCTCACCCCTTTTGAAGGAACTATGCTTATTTTACAAAGGTGCTGCGGATGTATTTAACAACATCCCAGATTTCTTTGTCTTTCAAAGTTTTACCATGAGCCACCATACCGGTTCCTTTAGAACCATTTTTGATGACATGGAACATCTGACCAGCGGAAACATCTTTCATGGTTTCCGCACAGGTGAAGTTACGCGGAGCAGGTTTCAGGGCTTTACCCAGTTTTCCGCCGCCATCGCCCTTGCCACCATGACACATTTTACAAGCCATCGGCTTGGCTTTCTTGGTGTAAATCGCTTCACCATTAGCCGCATCCGCTTTCCCGGTCTCATCTTTGCCAGCAACACCACCCGGTGCTGCTTTGGTTTTCCGCGGTTGCGGACATGCGGCACCTGCAGCAAACGAAGAGTTCACTGCAACCAGACTGAAAATAACCATCACACTCAGTATCAAAGCCTTTTTCATCAAACAATCTCCTCTTAAATTGTGAATTGAACCTGAAACTATCACTCCAACCTTAAAATCGGGTCTGACTTACCAAATTATTACCAACTGGGCCCAAGGCATGCGAGCGGAAAGTCTAAAAATTCAAAGCCTTAAGCCTTCGCCTGTAAATTGCGTGCGCAAATATTCGCATTTGAAAAAAGAGCATCGCATTATAGTCCATTCCAATACCCTGTCAACAGAAAATTCCCGGGCTAAAAACGCCCGGGGCGGGCCTTGGCATTCGTCGAAAACCCAATACTTTTTCCTTCGTTTCAGATCAAATCACAGGCGTTGTCCCATTTTTTCGACGAGCGCTTTAATCTATTGAAAAGCTAGAAGTAATTTTATAATTGCAGGGTTCCATACCCTGGCATCGAGGCAATTTCTCTTGATAGCCCTGCCTCATTCACGTATGATCTAGACCATAGCCAAGATTAATTGAGAATTTCATGGTTTCAGCGTTCTTGGAATTTGGCTATCGCGACGATGGCCTGGTATGGGGCCTCAAAACAGTCTGTATTGAGGGGACCTTTCTCTTGGTTCATAGAAAAAAGTCATTGCTTTCAAAGGTCTTCTTCAAATAATCCCCCCCCAATACAAGTGTCCTCACAGCTTTTCAACTTGAGAAGTACGGGGATTTTTTATCTTTAGGAAGTGGCGGGCCGAGATGTTCTGGTTTAGAAAACTCGCCAGATATTAGTAAGTTGCAAAATATTAATTGTTTTATTTGGAGGTGACGGATGAATGTTTTATTTAAACACCTCAATCCCGATAAGAAAAAACCTAAATATTTAACCAAACTGGACCAGATTCCCCAGCTGACCGAATCCGAGAAGCGGGAACTGCAGAAAGTTAACGATAAATTTGTATTCCGCACCAATGATTATTATCAGTCCCTGATTGATTGGGGCGATCCCAATGATCCGATCAAACGGATCATCATGCCAGATATTCAGGAGCTCAACGAATGGGGCCAACTGGATGCCTCCAACGAAGAAAAATACACCAAAGTTCGCGGCCTGGAACATAAATACGCCTCCACTGCCCTGCTTTTGGTCAACGAGGTTTGCGCCGCCTATTGCCGATTCTGTTTTCGCAAACGCCTGTTCATGAATGAAAACGACGAGGTGACCAAAGACATCTCTGAGGGAGTGGAGTACATCAAAAATAACAAGCAGATCAATAATGTACTATTGACCGGGGGCGATCCTCTGGTCATGTCCACCAGCAAGCTCGAACCCATCATCAAGCAGCTTCGCGAGATTGACCATGTCCAGATCATTCGTATCGGCACCAAGGTTCCGGCGTTCAATCCTTTCAGAATTTTGAACGACCCGTCTTTGCTGGAAATGTTCAAAACCTATAGCACGAACGAAAAGAAAATCTACGTCATGGCACATTTCAATCACCCGAGGGAGCTCACCCCCGAAGCCATTGAAGGGCTGAACCTGCTGATGCAGTCAGGAGTTTTACTCGTCAACCAGACCCCGTTGGTGCAAGGTGTCAACGATGACCCTCAGGTGCTTGCCGATTTGTTTTCCAAACTTTCTTATATTGGCGTTCCGCCGTATTATCTTTTTCTGTGCCGCCCCACTCTGGGCAACGAAACTTATTCTGTGCCGGTTGAGCGTGGTTACGAAATATTTGAAAAAGCCAAAACTCTTTGCTCAGGTCTGGCCAAGCGTGCCCGCCTGGTCATGTCGCATGAGTCTGGTAAAATTGAAGTGATCGGAATGTCCGAAGACCAGATTTTTTTCAAGTATGCCCGTGCCGCAGAAAATGGCAACGACGCCCGGTTTCTGGCCTTTTACAGAAACCCCGAGGCCTGCTGGTTTGATGATTACCATGAAGCACTGGATGAATTTTCCTTGTTTTCCGAAACAGCTAAAGTCGGTTGCCTCTGAATCTTGAGGTCCACGCCTGAAACAAGAAAACCATAACCTGCCCATTATAAAAACCCTCTATTCATTTCCTTAAAATGGATGCCCTTTTATTCCTTCTCATCATGCTGGCGTTTCTGAGTGTCGGGAGAACCGTCACCCAAAAATTATGGCATTTGAATTTTACCAGCTCTGCTGAAGCCTTTGTTTTTTCCTCTGCTTTAGGTTCGGTCATCACCTCGGTGCTGGTAACCGGCCTGGCATTTATCGGTCAAGTTTCTTCTTCAACATGCTGGGTCGTGCTGGTCATCCTGCTTACATCCGGACTGAGTTCTCTTAGAGAGTGGAAGTCATGGGAATTCAAAACAGTTTTTTTTCCTTTATCTCCGTTAAAAACTTCTATCCAGATTATTTTAGGAGTTCTTGTTCTCTTGTCATTGAGTCTCGCTCTGGCCCCGGCATTTGCCATCGACACTCTGGTTTACCATCTGGCGGTGCCTAAAGCATTCCTTGAAGCAGGTGGCATCATCAACCTGCCGAACAATATCTTTTCATTTTATTCACAGCATATGGAGATGCTGTACCTGTTTGCCCTGGCATTGGGAACGGATCACTTAGCTCAGTTGACAGGGTTGGAAATCGTTTTCCTGCTTCTTGTCGCCCTGCACCAGTATTACCGGCAAAAAGGTTCTGCAACTTACGCACTTCTGGTTCCGGCAATGTTTCTTTCGACTCCCGCTTTTTTCACTGTGGCCTACTCCGCCTATGTGGACCTGCAGGCAGCGGCGTATGTCTTTATGGCCTTCTACGCCTGGGAGAATTGGCGAAGCCGAAAACAGACCGGCTGGTTTTACCTGATGACCGTGTTCGCGGGGACAGCCTTGGCCACCAAACTCTCTGCTGTAATCGTCTTACCCATGGCATTACTCGGCGTTGCCCTGCAAGGCGAGACGTCTACAAAAAAAGTTTTTGGAAAATGTTTTATCTTTGCACTGGGAACCCTGCTTTTTATCTTGCCTTGGTGGGGGAGGAATTATTTTTTCACCGGAAATCCTCTCGCCCCTTTTTTCATGACATTTTTTGGCGGGGAAGATGGAATGAATTGGGACATCACACGCTCCCTGCAACATTTCCAATATTTTTCTTCCTACGGAATGGGACATGGAATTCTGGACTTTTTATTGTTGCCCATCAACCTGACGTTTTTCGGCCAGCCCCATTCCCTTAAATTTGATGGCCAGATCGGCATTCTTTATCTCCTGCTACTTCCCGCTCTGTTTGGACTTCGGAGGCAATCGATGCCTATGGTCGTCACATTTTTAATACTCATGGTGTTCTGGTTCACCCAAACCCAGCAGGCCCGTTTTCTGAGCACCCCTTTCGCTTTTCTCGCCATTTTGTCGATACAAGGACTGGAAGAATTGTTTTCCTCACAAAAAAGCACCGTTAGGAAAAAAGAAAAAAACTTTCTGCTCGCAATCCTGGTGCTTGCGCTCATATTCAACACTTTCCTGATCGCAAAAAGCTGGGCGAAGATTCAACCCTTGCCCTATATCTTCCAGAAAGAAAGCCGGGAGCCTTTTCTAATGCGGCAAATCCCGGCTTATCCGGTCTACCTGTCCGCCAATCACATCGTCGAGCGAGATGAAAAAATATTACTGGTCTACATGAGAAACCTGGGCTTCCTAATGGACAAACCCTTTTTGAGCGATTCTATTTTTGAAGCCCATACGTTGAAAAAAATCATCGACGAAGAAGTTTATGCGGGGGATATCATCAACCGGTTGAAGTCCATGGGCATCACCCATATCCTGTTCAACAATAAGTTTGTTTTTGGGGAATACTCGGCATTGTCACCGGGGGAAAGGGGTATCCTGAAAAATTTTCTGGCCCGCCACGCCCAACGCATACTGGTAAAAAACGAGTTTTTCCTGTACCGCTTTGTGCTAGACTTGGATCTTGAGAATCCGAACAACGCCCCCATTTCCCTCGACCACTCCGGGCCACGCCCGAAGGAATAGGACATTGGCCCGTTAAGCCGAGTAAACTCTTTGCTCGAAAACTTTTACAATTTGCCTCCCTCGTTAGAGGGCAGGCTTTTCTATTTGAAGGAAAAAGAAATATGGAACGACTCGCTGGCAAAAACATACTGATCGTCATCCCCAAAGACTATTACATGGAGAGCGAATTCGATCCAATTCTCGAATCCATGAATGCGGAAGGAGCCACGGTCTTAGTGGCCTCCAACAAGTTGAAAGATGCGGTCGGAATGAAGGGTGGCAAAACCACCCCAGATGTTTTGATTGTTGACGCGATAGAAGGCATCACCGGCGACAGTTATGTTTCCGCCGGTAAAGGAGTGCGCCAGATCAAAGGGGTTTTTCACGGCGTTATTGTAATAGGAGGGAATGGGGCCAGATCCTATCTGTGGAAAGATGAACTTCTACGACTTCTAATCAACGACCGCTACCGTTCCCAGATGGTTATTGCGGCCATCGGTAGCGCTGTTCCCTGCCTTGGGAAAGCCGGGCTCCTGCAAAGCCTCGAAGTCACCACCGAACCCGGCAACACAAAAGCCATCGCAGAACTGGAAGATTCCAAAGCCATTCTGGTGGATGAGCCGATGACCGCCTCCGAGCGCATTTTCACGGTGCGGGACGCAAGTGCTGTTCCTGCTTTTCTCGACCTCTTCATAGAAGAAGTGGCAAAAACGCCCTTCAAATAAACGGCAAACCTTCCCCACCTCTTCTCAGGCTTGGCTCCGTCTTTCTTCCTGAGTTTTGATGATTTTCAACCTGAGCTTGATCGCCTCATTCAAACTTTTGACAGTACGATCGTTAGCATCCGGGAAATACAGTTTCTGGTTAAACTCATCCAGTGAGTGGTTTTCAAGCAGCTTGCCAAACGCCTCGTCCACAAAAGGCCGAGTCATCTGCACCACACCCTCAAAATAGACAGAAACTTTTTCGTACTTATCCCAGTTTTCATGGATGAGGTTTCTGATCGTATCCCCAGCAGGCCCCCCCTCCTCCGACGTTCTTCCCGCCGGAGTTGAGGTGCCCATTATTTCATAAAGATTGATTTTGAATTCGTCTTCCATATTTATCCTGTCCTAACGGGAGTGCTTTCCCCTATTGGTTAACAATTTTAACGGACTTCATTTCCACTTTTTCGTCGGGGTTATCCCGGGAATCACGCGGTACGCTGACGATCTTGTCGACGACGTCCATTCCCTTAGTCACCCGGCCAAAAACGGTGTACTGGTTGTCCAGAAAAGATGAGTCTTTAACAACAACGAAAAACTGCGAACCGGCACTGTCAGGGTCCTGAGACCGCGCCATCGATAGAACGCCCCTTGTATGCGGCGTGCTGCTGAATTCCGCTTTAATGGTATAGCCCGGCCCCCCCATTCCATGCGTGGAACGGTCATCACTCTTGGTGTTGGGGTCTCCGCCCTGAATCATAAAACCGGGAATCACCCGATGGAACGTAGTGCCATCATAAAAACCTTTGTTGGCCAGGTCTTTAAAGTTTTTGACATGCCCCGGTGCCTTATCATTCAGAAACTCCAGCTCAATGTTTCCAAGCGTCGTTTCGATCACTGCAATTTCACCAGACTGTGCCGCCGTTCCCGTCATCAGGACACCCATCAGCCCTGCGGCAATTCCTTTAACAAAAAAATTCATGAAACCTCCAAAAAAAAGGGATAATAATCAGATCTATGAATCCCGGTTTTTCTCAGTGCCTCGCCGGGAGACATGATTCAATCGAGATGATTTTTAAGGGACGCATTCTAACAGGTTGCCGGGAAAGTCTCAATAAATGTCATGAGTCTTAAATCCGCATTTCTCATTTGCAATTACCTTTTGGCCGGACTGGCCCTGACCTGTCTGGTTTTGAGCGAGATCTATTCTCCCCTGTCCGCCCTGATATTTTCTGCTGGCATCATCCTCTGCTTTATTCTGGAACAGTCAGAACGCATCCCACTCCAGCCCGCAACCCGGTTTTTAGGCTCTACCTGGGTTTTTCTACTGCTGCCTTTTTTATACATCGCCTTCAACCTGCCCCTGTTAGACCTTGTCGCCGGGTTTCTGGTTTACCTGATATTCGCCCGGTTCATCTTTAAATCGGAGTTTAACGATTATTTATACGGTTACCTCATAGCCATCGTCTGCTTGCTGGTTGGCGCCATTTTCCAGCAAAGCCTGGCCTTCGGCGTGATCTTTCTCTGCTTTTACCTGATCTTAAGCTGGTGCCTGATTTTTTATACCCTAATGGCGGAGCGCGTCGGAAGCAAAAGTCCCCCTGCCGATTTCAAACCCGCAGGGAAAAGCGAAAAGCCGGGCTCCGCCCTGATGGCGTGGTCTTCGGGTCTTATTATTCTCAGTTTTGCCATGACCGCCGTGATCTTCATTTCCTTTCCCCGGTTCGGACTCGGCTTCCTCTCTCTGAATACCCACTCTTCTCCCATCACCGGATTTTCCGACACAGTTACTTTGGGGGATGTCGGAAAAATCAAATCTAATCCGGCAGTAGTCATGCGGGTGGAATACACGCAGGGCGGAAAAAATTATAAGCCGAAATCCCGAATTTTATGGCGAGGGGTGGTGCTGGACCATTACGACGGCAGAACCTGGGCCTCCACCTTGGGCACAGAATTTGAAGCCCGTAACCGTCCCGGAATGGGACTCAACATGTTTAAGGTATCTAACCCAACCGAGGTGGTGCAACAAAATGTTTATATGGAATCGTTCGACGCCCCTTACCTTTTCACACACGGGGTACCTCTGTTCATGGATGGCAATTTCATTCATCTACAGATGGATAAACATTTCGTGTTTAAAACTGGCGATACCCGGTCGGGCCCGAGAAAATACACACTGATTTCGGATATTTCAAACCCCGGCATCAGCTACAATCTCGACATGCCCGAACCTGAACCGCTCCTGTTTCCAAAGCGGTTTCTTCAGCTTCCTGACATCTCGCCAAAAACCCAACAATTGGCCGAGAGCCTGAGCCGGAACGCCCGCTCCGACCAAGAAAAGGCAGAGAATATTTTGCATCATTTCGCCGATTTCAGGTACACACTGAAAATGGAGAACAATCCTGACAAAACCGCGTTGGAACATTTTTTATTTGAAAGAAAAGCCGGCCATTGTGAATATTTCGCTTCCGCTATGGTCATCCTGCTCCGTTCTGCAGGGGTTCCCGCCCGCCTTGTTAACGGTTTTGTTGGGGTTGAGTGGAACGAATGGGGGAACTACCTGATCATCCGTCAAAACCACGCCCACTCCTGGGTCGAGGCTTTTATTCCGGGAAAAGGCTGGACGGTGTATGATCCCACTCCTCCCGACCCCGCTCTCGTCAACCCAAGCTCGCTTCACCCGCTAGCAAAATCTCTGGACTATCTCAGAATGAACTGGCAGCGATATGTCATTCGTTATTCCGTACATGATCAGGTTGAGGTCATCCAGTTTTTCAGAACCAGTAGCCGCGACATCACACTAAAATTCAAGAGCCTGCTGAACTGGCATACGCTGGCGAAGGAGGTGCGCAAGTCCGGCCCGATGATTCTGGCTCTGATTCTGGCCGCGATATTTATCATCGTCGCCAGGCGCCGTTATGGCAGGTTTTTCTTCTCCACACGCCCGCCTCTTTCAGTCACGCTTTATCAGGATATGTTGAGACGGTTGGAAAAATCGGGGTTGATAAAAAATCCGTCCTGGACGGCGCGGGAATTTCTGCAATCTATTGCCAGCCTGCCGGATGCCAAGCGCGATCTGATTCGCCGCGTCACGGAATTTTATGAAAAACACCGGTTCAGCAATTCCCCCATTCTGCCAGCCAAGGAAAAAGAAATTCGTGGGCTGATCGAATCGCTTTGATCCGGCTTTCTATTTATTTGATGGATTCAAAAATCTCAGGGTTGTCATCACCGATCGCCGTGATAAGGCCGATGGCCCCTTTATCGATGCGGAAGATGCTGTGGTCGACCATGAGGTAGTCGCCCGGAACATCGATGGTGAACTCCACGATCGTGGCCCCGGCTGAGGGAACCAGTGTGGTCTGCACATTTTTGTTGGTGATGCCATTGACCGCGCCTTCAAGATAGACCTGATCAAAAATTTCTCCAATAATATGGAACGAAGAAATTCCATTGGGGCCAATATTGCCAAAAAATATTCGCACCTTTTCTCCCACGTTCACCTTCAGTGCGTTTGGCCCCAACAAAGCCCCCTGTCTGCCGTTAAAGACCACGTAGTCCGGTTGCTCTTTCAAACCTTTTTCAAGAGAAAGCTCCAGTATATTATTTATCTCGGGTGAATCCACAGGCTCATTGGAGGCTGTGTCCACTAAAGAATTCAGAAGGTCTTTCTGAATAGATTTTTTATCCGGCTCGGTAGAATCAGAGGCTTCTCCAAAGAATGTATTCACCAAAGAATCCATAAAACCTTCTTTTTCGCCAGTCTCCACTTTTTCTGCGGGAGATTTCGATGCATTTTTTTCTGAGGCCACCTCGCCTTTCTCAGGAGCTACCGGCTCTGGCAAAACTTCTTCACCCGAGTCCTGAGTGTAGAACTCGCTCTCAAAAACGTAAAACTCATGATCGACACGGGGAAAACCATGTTTAGGCTCCACAAGAAGCAATCCATACATGCCGTTAGCAATATGCGCCGGGATGCCGGGTATCGGAGAAGCGCAGTGATAAACATAAAGTCCCGGATGCAATGTCTTGAAGCGGAAAACTTTCTCTTCCCCCGGCGCCACCAGGGTCACCGAAGCGCCGCCCCCCGGGCCGCTCACCGCATGGAGATCAATGTTATGAGGAAACTGACTGGATGAATGATTGGACAGATGAAATTCCACCGTATCTCCATGACGGACCCGTATCATAGGGCCAGGGACGGTTCCATTAAAACTCCAGAACTTATAGTGCTTGCCGTCGGCCAAGGGCCCTACAAATTCTTTCGCCTCAAAATTAACCACCACCGTTTCCGGCTGGATACGGGTGATATAAGCAGGAACATCGGGTGCAGTAGTGACCTCAGCCTCCAGCGCATACGCAGGAATGGCGGAAAGAATAAACAAAATTGTCCAAAACCCTCGCATTAAAACTCCAGTCAAAATAAAATTTGTGCATAAACCGTCATTGAGAGCAGCCCCTTCGGCATCGCTCAGGGCAGGCTCCGGCGACGAATAGAATGTTTTTCCTTACCTGTAGCAATACCCTGTACGGGTCTTAACGGCGGTGAAAAGGTTAGCACAAGCCCCTTTATTTTAGAGAAAGCGCCCGCCGCTTCAAACCGGGTCTTTACATTACTAACATGTACTGATACCCGTTTCCGGGTTTTCCGGGACATAAAAGGGGTTGACAGGCCACCCCGCCTGCGAAATAATAGGCTAATTCACTATTTTTTAAGCACTTATATAAGCCGAGCCGAGACATTGCGGTTCGGCGCTTTATATTGAAATAAATCCTGTCTATGGACGTTTACTGGGAACAGTTCAAAACCCCTTTCCTTTGTTTTGCCGGGTTTTCCGGGGTGGGCAAGACCACCCTGCTGGAACGGCTGATCAAGCGGTTTGCTGAAGAAGACATGCGTGTTGGCTATTACAAACACGATGCCCACCGTTTTTCAATCGACAAAGAGGGCAAGGACACAGCCCGGGCCACCCAGGCCGGTGCCGGCATTATCGCCATTAATGATCCCCGACACTTTGCCATCGTCGCCGACAACGCCTTTAAGAAACGTTCGATCACCCATGCCCTGGAACAATGCGACTGTATCCTGATCGAAGGGTACAAACAATCTCCCTTTGACAAGATCGTTTTTCTCGATCCGGAGGGAAAGTTGCCCATTCCTTCAGAAACCCCCGGCATCAAGGCCGTTGTCCATCAAGGAATCATCGGCGAAGGCCTACCCGATGTCCCGCGTTTTCATCGGGATGAAATCGAGCCCATCTACCAGTTTGCGCGCGACCATTTCAGAAGATGTGCCAGCGAACTTTTTGGAGCTGTTTTTGTAGGAGGTGAAAGCAAGCGAATGGGAAAACCAAAGTTTTCGCTAACCTATGATGGCATATCGGGAACAGAGAAGGCGGTCAAACTGTTGAGTAAATTTTGCAATAAAGTATTTCTTTCCTCGCGGGCCGATCTAGATATGGGTTCTTTGACAAAAATCAGTAATGTCGAGCGTGTCAATGATGAACACATCCAACTGGGACCTGTAGGAGGACTGGCGACTTTGATGGGACAATTCCCAGATAAGGCGTGGATGATAACCGCATGCGATATGCCCTTTTTAAAAGAAGATGATTTCGAGACAATATTACAAAAGCGAGACCCATTAAGATATGGTACCTGCTATGTTCAAAAAGGCAGTTTCGGTTATGAGCCAATGTGCGCCATTTACGAACCAAAATTCATCGTTCCTCTTTTTGAAGCCATGTCAAGACGAGAGCTTTCCTTGTCCAGGATTATTGAGGCTCTCCCATTTAAAAAATTAAAGATCGACGAAGCGGACCGGTCAAAGTTTATGAACATCAACACAACGGAAGATTATGAGAAGAGGAACAAAAGAATAATCCTGTATCAAAAGAAGGAACCATCATGAGCATGATTCAAGTCCAGGAAGCGCTGGACAACATTCTTTCAAAAATTAAATTCAAAGGGGTGGAGAAAGTTTCTCTCGACCAGGCTCTGGGCAGAGTGCTGACGGAAGATGTCGTCTCCCGGATCAACAACCCACCGCTCGATAACTCGGCGATGGATGGCTATGCCCTGATTGCCCGAGACATTCAATCCGCCACTCCGGAAAACCCGGTCAAGCTTGAGGTGGTCGAAGAAATCGCCGCCGGGTACACGGCCAAAGGCACATTGAAACCGGGTCAGGCCATGCGCATCATGACAGGCGCGCCCATCCCACCCGGCGCCACTGCCGTGCTCATGCAGGAAGACACTGAAAAAGACGGCACCTCCATCCTCTGTATGGATAAAGCCGACGACCAGGAAAATATCCGCGAAGCCGGAGAAGATGTGAAGGCCGGTGAAACCGTCCTCAAAAAAGGAACCACCCTGACCCCGGCCCATATCGGCATGTTGGCAGTGATAGGCCGCTCGCAGATCGCCGTCAGCCAACGCCCGACGGTAGCTATTTTATCCACCGGTGATGAAATCCTTGAACTGGATGAAACGCCCCAAGGCCCACAGATCTTCAACAGCAACGGTCACATGCTGGCGGCGCAAATCAAATCCGCTGGCGGCATTCCCATTTACCTGGGCATCGCCAAGGATACCGAAGAAGACCTGATGGAAAAATTCGCCTGGGCTCTGAAATCCGATATCGTCGTTTCATCCGGCGGCGTCAGTGTGGGAGACTATGATCTGGTCAAGTCCAGTCTGCAGAAGATGGGTCAGGAAATGCTGTTCTGGAAAGTGGCGATGAAACCGGGCAAACCCCTGGCCTTCGGCCGCATTGGCGAGACCCCCATTTTTGGGTTGCCGGGCAACCCTGTATCCTCCTTCGTTTCATTCGAACAATTTGTGCGCCCGTCCTTGCGAAAGGTGCTGGGCTGTTCCGACCTGACCCACAAAACGGTGCAGGCCAAACTGACACGAACCATCCACAAGAAACCGGGGCGCCTGCATTTTCTCAGTTCTATTGTGTCCTGGGCCGATGGCGAATACACCGTCACCCCTGCAGGGGAACAAGGTTCAGGAATTTTAAAATCTGCCGCTAACGCTAACGGCCTGCTGATCTTTCCGTTGGAGGCCACAGAGATCCAACAAGGTCAGGAAGTGGCCGTTCAACTATTGGAATAAATCGGTGCTTATGAAATTGTTACGCAATTCTATTCTTAAATTTTTCCCAATGAGACCTTTGCAAAACCTGAGATTCTTCGTCGCAGGAGCTCCTCAGAATAACAAGAAGAATTTGTATTGTCATTCTGAACGCAGTGAAGAATCTCGCCTTTGCACTTTTTTGGCATACGCAAAGCTCTTCTTTCTTATTACCTTGATCTTGGTCGTGCCCGGCAATGCTCTGGCTCAGTCGAGTGCCTCTCTCGACCGGATGGTCAGCCAGATCGAGTCGCTGTTCCCACCTCTTGAGGGATATGTGATCGCCGTGGAAGGTTCCGGCCTGACTCTCGATCTCAAACAGGGGATGCCTGTTGAAGCCGGTGACAAGTTAAAGCTCATCCGCTATGGTCGAGAACTGTTTCACCCTGTGACCAAGAAAAAAATAGGCCGCAAAGAAACCGATCTCGGTCAAGTGGAAGTCTTAGAAGTGAGAAAAGATTTTTCCCGCGCCAAGGCTCTGGACCCGACAGTGCTCCCGAAAGAAGGCGACGGAGTGAGAAGCGCGTTCCAGAAACTTTCGTTCGTCGTCGCGCCACCGCAAATCAAAACTAAAAACAAAGTCGATGCCAACCGCCTGCGTTACAACCTGGAGTCCCGCTTGAACAAACACCCCAGGTTTGAAGTCCCTTCCTTCGATTTAGGATTGTGGATGGCCGATGAAAAACTCAACATCCAGTCTGCCCTGCAATCAAAGAACCTGGACAAACTGCATAGCAAGGTCGAGGCCGACTTCATTCTGGTTCCCAGCATCCGCTCCGTGGAGGGCAAGATGGCGTTGAACTACAAGCTCGTATCGGCGGTGGACGGTTCCCTGAAAAAACAGGCGGACATCCTGTCCGAAGGTCTGCCCGCGCCTGATGCTCCGAGAGAACGAGAGCGCGGAACGCAGTCCAGCTTCAAACAGAAAACTGACTTGTTCAAGTTTGTCGCCAAGCAGGAATTTTCTTATGAGATGGTCGATATGGATGTCGGCGATTTGAACGGCAACGGCAAAAATGAATTCGTACTCATCGATCGCTACCGGGTAATGATCTTTGAAAACAAAAAAGGTCATTTGAGGCAGATCGCCCAGATCAAGACCAGCAAAACCGCCAACCATTTTCTCGCCGTCGATGTGGCAGACATCAACGGCAACGGCCGGGCTGAAATTTTCGTCACCAATCAGGTCGGTGGCAAACTGCAATCGTTCGCCTTGGAAAGCGACCCGAAACAGAAAAAGTTCCACTATATATGGAAAGACGCCAACCTGTATTTTCGCGTTATCCGACCGATGGGGAAACGGCCTCTGTTGATGTCGCAAAGCGCGGGATTTGAAAACCCGTTTCAAGGACCGATCAAAGAAGTACTGTTCAAAAACGGAAAATACCAGCAGGGCCCCGAGCTGAACACCCCGGATATATATGGAACCCACTTCATCCTATATGGCCTGACGCAACAGGACCTGAATGGCAACGGTACTCCGGAAACAATCGTGCTTGACAATAAATATCATTTGCGGGTATATTCCCCGAACGGACGACTGGTCGTAAAATCAGACGATTACTACGGTCATGATCCGCGCCTGATTGATGTTGGTGTCAGAGAAGACATTGCTGGCATTGTCCAACAGGGCGAGCCGGTGCGCTTTAAGGGGCGGCTGGAATTTGTCAAAATGGGCACTAATCGGTATCTCGTGTTGCCCATGAACCACGCCATGGGTGATGGTTTTCTCGACCGACTGGTGGTGGTGGAAAACTCGGGTCTGGCCCTGTTGAGACTTACCGGCGAAGGTTTTGCAAAGGCCTTTGAGTCCAGCAAACAAAAGGGTTTCCTGGCGACATATAGAGTCATTCCCCATAAAAAAGGGGCCGGAGCAGGCGTCTATATACTCCGGGTTGATAAGGGCATTTTGACCAATAACGTGTTCAGCACCTTGTCCACTTATGAGTGGCCCGGCGAGTAAAACAGGCAGGTTCAGAAATCGGGATAAATTTGGCGAAAACGCCAAATAACCTTTGATTTTTAATTTGTTTGATGGTATCTTACTCGGGATTTTATGTGCATTTTTGTTAGTTTCATGAGCTTTGATCTAAGCGCAAAGTTTAGTATTTGAATTTGCTGGAAATATATAAATAGTTACCAAAGTAGTTGGTCATTAAACAAAACTTGGAGGAGACAAGCATGAAAAAGAATTTTTTAATGGTAGGTGCTCTCATGGTCACTGCGTTCTTCGCGGCAACTGAGATTGCAAAAGCGGCCGACGTTACATTCGGCGGCGAAGTCCGTACGCGTTATGAGATCAACGAGCAAAGTGATTTCACAGACGCCACCGAAGCGGATGATTTTACTTCCACACGAGTCAGGCTCAATGCCAATGTCAATGTTAACGACAGCACCTCGGCGTTCATTCAAATGCAAAGTGTTCGCACTTGGGGCCAAAACCTTGAAGCAGCTAACACAACGAATGGCGGTAGCGGCAACGCTTCTACCACTAATAGTGATGGGGATACCAGTGTTGGTGTGCATCAGGCGTATTTCACATTGAAAAACTTCGCCACCCTGCCTGTAGACCTTCAATTAGGACGTCAGGAAGTGGTTCTCGACGGGCACCGCCTGTTCGGCAACACTGGTTGGGCGCAGGGTGCACAAACACATGACGCCATTCGCTTGACCCACGCGCATGACAACATGACTTTTCTGTATGCCTGGATCATCGTGAACGAAGACGGAACACCAACCGGCACTAACGTCAATGACCGGAATGACGTAGAAGCTCATCTGGCTTATTTCCAGTACGCTGGCATTCTCGGCGGCAAGTTCTCTATCACATACAACTGGTTGCAAGACGGTTGTGGTCTTACAGCCTGTGACAACTTGGCCAATGACAGCCACACCATCGGTTTCCGTCAAGCTGGTCAACTCTACGGCATTGACTACCGTGGTGAGTACTACCACCAGTTTGGTGATGCAACAGCCGATGGTGGTGCTTGGACCGCCGGTACTGCAGGGAAAGAAATTGATCGTGATGCCTATATGTTCGGCATCCGTGTCGGTAAAGCCTTCGACAACGTGATGATGAAACCGAGCCTGACAGTTTGGTATGATTATCTTTCTGGAACGAGTGATGAAGATGCCCGGGCAAATGACTTCGGTGGTTTCAACACCTTGTTTGACACCGGTCATAAATTCTATGGCTTCATGGACGTGTTCGGAACGGTTGGTTCGGGTGGACGGGATACCGCTACTCGTGGCCTCGGTCTGCAAGATTTCGCGGTTAAGGCTAAATTGTCCCCAATGCCTGGTTGGACTGTGAAAGCCGACTACCACTGGTTCTACACAGCAGAAGGCATGTCGAATACCAACGTTCATGGTAGAACATTATCTGGAACTGGAAGACATGATGATAGTGACCTTGGAAATGAGTTGGATGTGACGCTTGTAAACAAATACAATGCCAACACCAACATCTCCATTGGTTATTCCAACTACACATCAAGCTCTGCCTTTAGGACCTTAAAGGCAACAGGCGGTGACGATGCCAACTGGGCATATGTCATGTTTGATGTGAAGGTCTAAGTTAGCTTTTCTTAAAACCCCCGGCCTTTCGGCCGGGGGTTTTTTTTTAACCCATTAATGCGGAATGTTTAACCCCCTCAATCCCCCTTCCCGTCGTTGCGAGGAGCAACAGCGACGAAGCAATCCAGAAACCTGGATCGCCACGCTCCTTACAGTCGCTCGCGATGACGATCTGCATTATGCGTGGCTCCAATCAATCGAGTATAATAAAAATTACAATCACTTATTTAGATGAGACCGCATGAAACTAAAATCACTCACCACTCTATTACTTCTGCTGTTTCTCATTCTGCCCGCAGGATTAGCCGCTGAGGACCAGAAGGAACCCTTCACCCTGAACGGCAAACCCGTCCCTGAAGTGGTGGCTAAAGTGAATGGCGTGCCTTTGCATGCCAAAGCTCTGGAGCGCGACCTGTTCGCCTTTCGCTTTCGCTCCAAACAAATGGGGCAGGAAATAAAACCTGCAGACGAAATCACCATCGCCCGGGACCTGGTCAAGGCCGCAGCGGCACAGGAACTGATCGTGCAAAAGGCCAAGTCTCTCGGCATCAGCATCAGCGAGGAACAAGTCAACAGTCAGTTCAAAAATGTCGAGGACCAGTTTCCCAGCCATCAAGCATTTCTAACCGCCTTGGCGTTTCAGCATATGAGCGTTGATGCCTTAAAGGAAAAGATACAGAGAACCCTGCTGGAAGACGAATTGATGCGCCGGGAAATCGCCCCGAAGGTCGAGGTCAGCGATGAAGATGTAGAAAAGTATTACAACGACAACAAAGCTCAGTTCATCAAACCGGTTTTGTACCGGGCCAGTCATATTCATATAGCAACCCTCAAGCCTTCGGCAACTGCTGAAGATGAAGCCAGTCGGAAAAAGGCAGAACGCCTCACTAAAATGATCAATGAAGAGGCCAAAGAAAAGATTAATTCTATTCTCAAGAAAGTAAAAGCCGGTGACGATTTTGCTGAACTGGCGAAACTTTTTTCAGAAGATGATGCCTCCAAAGACAAGGGCGGACAACTGGGCGATCTCCACCCGGACAGCACGCTTCCCGAAATCGCCGAGGAAATGGTCAAGCTTAAAGAAGGGAACACAAGCGGCATCATAAAAAGTCAGTTCGGATTTCATATTCTCAAACTGGACGAAATTATTCCCAGCCAACTGATCCCGATGGCAGACGTTAAAACGGATATCATGAACCATCTGCTGAAAGTGAAAACCCGGCATCTCTTCAAAGCATATTTGGCCGATCTGGAAAAGAAAGCTAAAATTCAGATTTTGTTTTGATCATGCAAAAGTTTGTAATTCACCCTAGCCCCTTATGGGTGATTTACATTTAACCTTCCATGGAATGACATGACCACTCTGGTTACAGGAGCCACCGGGTTTCTGGGTTCCGCACTCGCCCGGGAACTACTGAAAGACGGACGAACCCTTAAACTTCTTGCGCGCAAAAACACCGACACACGCAATATTGATGCCCTTGATTGCGAGGTAGCGCAGGGCGATATCAGGGATCGGGATTCCTTAAAGTCTGCTCTCACCGGATGTGACACCCTCTACCACACGGCGGCGTACTACAGCCTTTGGAGCCGGGACAAAAAACTGATCTATGACATCAATGTTCAGGGAACCCGCAACATTCTCGAATCGGCATTGGAAATGGGTATCAAAAAAGTTGTTTACACCAGCACCGTCGGGTGTATTGGTATTTCAGAAGATGGCCGACCTGCCAACGAAGACCAGCCCATGAACCCCGTCACCCTTTGCAATGACTATAAAATATCAAAATATCAAGCGGAACAGGTGGCGCATGAATTGTTTGGTCGCGGGCTTCCAATAGTCATCGTCAACCCAAGCACGCCGGTGGGACCCCGTGACATCAAACCCACGCCAACAGGAAAAATAATTCTCGATTTTATGAACCGCAAGATGCCAGCCTATATAGATACCGGACTCAACCTGATCGACGTTGCCGATTGCGCCCGTGGGCACATTCTGGCGGAAGAGAAAGGCCGACCAGGCGAACGCTATATCCTCGGCAATAAAAATATGTCGCTGAAAGAAATTCTTATGGCTCTGGAAACTTTAACCGGACTCAAAGCCCCTAAAATTAAAATGCCCTACTGGGTCGCCTACTCCGCCGGATTGGCTTGTGAATGGATGTCTGACTTTATCACTCACCAGCCACCCGCCGTTCCTCTTGCGGGGGTGAAGATGGCAAAATATTTTATGTATTTTGATGCCTCGAAAGCAGTGCGGGAACTGGGCCTGCCACAAAACCCGGTCGAAATCGCCCTGGGGCAAGCAGTGAACTGGTTCAAGGAAAACTCGGCAAGCTGAGCCTATGGAAACACTTTCTCTTTTATGGGGCACGGTACTCCTGAGGCCCTACGTCTTCGTTTTTCTCGCGTTTTATCTCACCATTGCCATCCTCAATATGGGTGTGCTCCGCTCTCTTTTATTTACGGTGCTGGCCTATGGGGTGGCTTTTCTCTCAGAATATTCTTCGACTCGAAACGGATTTCCCTTTGGACATTACACTTATATCGAAACCACCCGCGACCAGGAACTGTGGATCAGCAATGTGCCGTTCATGGATTCGCTTTCGTTCTCGTTTCTGATCTATGTCAGTTATACCGTGAGCCTTCTGCTCTGGGCCCCTCTTATAAAAAAGGGCTGGGATATTCGTCTCGGAAATATAGAGCCTCTCAAACATTCCATCAGGGTCATTGCCTCGGCCGCCATCCTCTGCATGCTGATGGATGTTATTATTGACCCGGCCGCTTTTTTGGGGGATCGCTGGTTCCTTGGAAAAATATATTTTTATCAGGAAGAAGGAGAATATTTCCACATACCCCTGACTAATTTCGCGGGCTGGTTTTTTGTGGCGGGGGTAGCGCTGTCTTGTTTTGCTATCCTGAACCGCTGGCTGGATGTGAAAATTCCTTTTCATCCCCAACACCAACTACCGGCTTTGTTGGGTCCGGGATTGTATTTCGGCGTGCTAACCTTTAATCTCGGTGTGACATTTTATATTGGGGAAGTGTTATTAGGTTGTCTGGGTACCCTGATCAGTCTGGGAATATTTTTTCTGGTCCTGTTCAAAATCAAACGCTGCTAGCCGCAGGGGCAAATTGCAATGTCTTTATTTTGCGGGCAATCGGTTTCTCGGCCCGCGGAGTGCCTCCGCTGGCAATGAGCAATGGCTTTTTCTTGGGGGCGAATAATTTATCTCGGATTGACTAGCTATGGCCAGGGTAGAAATTTTATTTACATGGTTTTTGATCCCATATAAATTCCATAAACAATGGCGGCGCCCACCAGGCCCATCAGGAGGTTGTCGATGGCCATCGCTTCCCAGTCCGGTTGCCGTTGCCAGCTCATCCAGGGAACGATAAGAATAAACAGGGAAAAAAAGCCTACGATCAGGATGCCGGCAAGTATGAATACCAGTTTTTTCTCGTCCATAAACGGCGTCCTGTTTATTCAGTGTATTTTGGTATTCATATAAAACCCGTAGACGAAAAGACCGATAGCGATCATCACTATGCCTCTATCGAGGAGCGCGTCCCTCCAGTTCGGCAGGGCGTAGTTCAGAAACCATGGCACGGCGATGAAAAGTACCGAGAGAAAACCGATCCCCAGCAGACCAAAAATAAAAATAATAAGTACTTTATCGTTCATGTAGCAAACCCCCTCAATCCCCCTTATCAGGGGGAAGTTCAGCTATTAAATTCTCTCGGCGCAACGAGCAAGGGCAAGTTGGCCTCATGCCTAGTGAGGATTGTAGCAATTCTGCCTCTGGTATGAAAATATTTGCTTCCACTGGTTTTTGTTCTAGAATCGGCAGGATTCTTTAAATTCACCGGTTTGGAGAAAGACAGAACTTTTCCCAACCTTCCATTAAGGGCCAACATGAACCATAAAAGCCACGATCTTAATCATCCCCGTGTTGAGGCTTTGATTCGGGAGCTTTCACAACTGATGGGCCCCAACGCCAAGCCAGCCATGTTTGAGGAAATGTTCACCGACCTTGCGCTGATCGGCTTGGAACATCAGGATCTTGGCGACCATAAGCTGATCCACAAGGCGTTGGCGGAGTTGCGTGAATCGATGGAAATGTTTTTACCTCACCGTGGCAAACGCAAGGTCGCTGTTTTTGGTTCCAGCAGGATTAGTGATTCCCATCCTAATTATAAGCTGGCCTTGGAACTTGCTGAGGGGTTGGTCCGCCATGATTATCAGGTCATAACCGGGGCGGGAGGTGGAATCATGCAAGCAGCAAACCAGGGCGCAGGGCCGGGAAATAGTTTCGGGCTGAATATCAAACTGCCCTTGGAGCAATCGGCCAATCCATTTATCGCAAATAATCCCAACCTGCTCGAATTCAAGTATTTTTTTACCCGTAAGCTAGTGTTTATCAAGGAGTCTTCGGCGACAGTCCTGTTGCCCGGGGGATTGGGCACTCTGGATGAAGGGTTCGAGAACCTCACCTTGTTTCAAACCGGGAAGTGCATGCCTCGTCCTATCATCCTTCTGGATCATAAGGATGACAACTACTGGGATCGCTGGATGGACTTTTTAGGTTCGACGCTGGTTGAGCAGGGATTCGCCAGCAAAAATGACCTGAGCCTTGTGTACAGAGCCCGCTCTGCCCAAGAGGCGGTCGATCAGATCCTCAATTATTACAAAGTGTTCCACTCTCTGCGCTATATCGGGAATCTGACCGTACTGAGGCTCACCAAAGCCCTTCCCTCTGATATCATTAAGGAATTAAATGCTGAATTTCAGGATATTATTGTGAAAGGTTTTCTGCAATCTACCCCACCCCATAAGCAGGAATTACAGAATAAAGAATATCTGGAGTTACCCCGCTTATCCCTCCATTTTGACAAATCCGGATTTGGCAGGCTTAATCAATTGATTGCGGCCATCAACCGGGCCTAACCATTGCAATATTTATGCTTATTCATACTATATAGACAATAATTGTCAAAATTTAATACATTTTTATAGTATTTATACTATTAAAATATTTTAACACGGCACAACCTCTTTATTTATACGTGTTTGAAGTAATACGTCTTTTATTAAGCACTTTTGGCCCAAATTTTGCTTATATTAATATTAGATAAGTGATTATAGCTATAGAAACTCAGGTGATACAAATGAATCTAAGAAAAAATATGAAAAAGGGAGAGATCATTTTCCACGAAGGCAACCCAAGCGATTACGCCTACATAATTGGCAAGGGTTCCGTAGAAATCTTTGAAAATACACTCGGGGGACAGAAAGTTCTGGGAGTTCTGGGTGATAACGAAATTTTTGGAGAGATGGGTCTGATTGACGGCTTGCCGCGATCGGCCACGGCACGGGCTCTAGAAGATTCGGTGGTTTATATCATATCCCCCGAAACCTTTGACAACCTGGTTCACAACAACCCGGAGGCCCTGTTGCCCATCATGAAGATTTTGACTAGCAGATTGCGAGAAACGATGAATTGTCTGAGGCAGGGCTACAAACTTCCTGGCGCAGACAGACGTTTCGCCATTTAAGACTTTGAGTAAAAATAAAATCTTTTTATTCAGCAGAAGGGTGTTTCCATGAAAAAGGTTAATTACAGAAAATATGATTTAATCTTCACCGAAGGCACTCCGGGTGATTGCGCCTACATGATTGACGAGGGAAGGGTCGCGATTATCTCGGGCAAGGGCATTCAGGGGAAGCACAAGGTTTTGGCTATCTTGCACAAGGATGCCATTTTCGGAGAGATGGCCTTGATCGATGAGGAAGTTCGCTCCGCGACGGCATTTGCCCTTGAAGACTGCCAGTTGTCCGTCATCACCACGAAGACGCTTCACTATTTAATTGAAAACGAACCTTTGACGCTAAGTCCTCTTTTGGAGGTTTTGTCGCAACGATTGCGCCAAACCACAAAATTATTGCAAGATAAAATGGGAACCCGGCATGGTAGCAGAGCTACACATCCCGTCGGGAAAGGCTAGGTCAACATGGACGAAAACTTAAAAACTTTTTATACCGGTGACATCATCTTTCTGGAAGGACAGGCCAGCAAATGTGCTTACATTATTGAGTCCGGCAGAGTTGGGATCTACCGAGAAGGTTACCGAGGCAACCGGTCACTGGTCCGCCAACTCGGCAAAAATGAACTGTTTGGAGAAATGGGCCTGATCGATAAATACCCACGGTCCGCGACGGCTATTGCTCTGCAGGATACCCGATGCATGATCATTGAAAGATCCCGGTTCGATTACCTGTCAAAATTCAACCCACATTTCATGGTCAGCCTGATTAAATCGTTAACGGAAAAACTGAGAACCACCATCACCAAGTTGAACAAGATAGAACCTTCAAGCAAAACCACGGCGCCCGATAAGACTACCCTGCTTGGGTTTTTCCACAAAAAAAGGAGCATAGAAAAATGAATGTTTTAAACTTTAAACTCGGAGAAGTGGTGTTCCAAGCAGGTAGTCCCAGTGAGTGCGCATACCTCATTGAAAAAGGAAGGTTTGAAGTTTCCAGAGTATGCAGTGGACAAAAGCAGGTCATTGGTGTCCTCACTGAAAAAGAGATTTTCGGGGAAATGGGATTGATAGACGGCCAGCCCCGGTCCGCAACCGTGACCGCCCTTGAAGAAAGCCAAGTATCTCTTATAACCCAAGAGTGTTTCAACTCCATAGAAAGATCCAATCCGGAAGCCTTGATGCCTCTATTACGGGTGCTTTCAGCACGGATCCGCGATTCCTACAAGTTGTCAAATCTAAAGAGTTCCTCTTTCTGAATATCCGCACAGCTCCAAGCCTGCCCCAAAACCCTTAACCTTCGTATTTACAAGGGGTTATATTTCATATAGAATAGTAATGGATTAGAGGTCAAGTTTGTTTCCTTAAAAACCGTTTTATACATGTGAGCCCCAGTTATTAAACGATTCGGCCCTGGTTCGTGAGCTAATTTTGTATAATGGCACCAATAGATCCCGAAGGATCTGGCTGACTCGAAGATGATTTTCAATTGTGTGTCTACGATCTCCGGTGAATGAAAACTCTCAGTTACCAAACTTTCAAATTTCAGACACCACCACAAAATGAGTCGGCGGTTACCCGGAAGGATGATACAGCAAAAACCTTTTCGTCCCAGGAGCCCTTGACCAAACCGCATAAAATCCTGATCATCATTCCCGCCTATAATGAGGAGAAAAATATAGGCGCGGTTCTTGAGAACATCCAAAAAAAATCACCAGGATTTCCCATATTGGTGATCAATGACGGTTCTTCTGACAACACAGAAAAAGTAGCCCAGGAACATAACGCCGACGTTATTTCCCTGCCCTACAATTCAGGCTATGGTGTCGCACTGCAAACAGGATTTTTATATGCCGTAAAAAATGATTTTTCCATCGTGGTGCAAATGGATTCCGATGGCCAGCATGACCCGGCAAACATTAAAGACCTACTCGAAGAAGTTCAAAGGGACAACTGTGATGTGGTGATCGGTTCGCGTTTTTTGAGCAAAGATTCCTATAAATCTTCTCTGGCCCGTCATGCGGGGATGCTGTTATTTGGTGGCATTGCTTCTCTTTTATGCGGACAAAAAGTCACCGACCCAACTTCAGGGTTTCAGGCCTTGAAGGGCCAAGCTATTCAGTTTGCCGCCAGCGATAATTATCCTCCAGACTATCCGGATGCGGACTTTATAATCTTGATGAACCGCTGTGGGTTTAAAGTTAAAGAAATCCCGGTAACCATGCACGCCAGCCCTGAGAAAGAGTCCATGCATCACGGGCACAAAACGATTTACTATGTTTTTAAAATGTTTCTTTCAATTTTCGTAACCCTGTTAAGGAAATACCCAAAGAGGTAAACCATGCCCCCTCGAATTCAAATAATTTCCATTTTGATATGCATATTTCTGGTCGCATATGTTTTTGAACTGGTCAGAAGAAAGCACTTGAGCGAAGAATACTCAATGGGCTGGCTGGTCACCGGAACTTTAATGCTTGTCCTTTCTGTTTCTGAAGATGCCATAAGGTGGGTTTCAGGGCTGGTGGGAGCGACGTTATTCACCTCCACGTTATTCTTTTTCGGGCTCTTGTTCCTCATGATCATTTGCCTGCATTTTTCTATCCGCATTTCCGCCTTGACCCAGCAAGTGCGCGCCTTGACACAGCATGTCGGAATTCTGGATCACGAAAAAAAGGCGCTGGAGAAAAAAATCCATCAACCTCCCTGGCAAACCGGCACTTCCAGTCTGGAGCAGATTTGAAAATCTTACGCACCATAGAAACCTTTTTGCCCTATATTTGCGGCCCTGCGAATCAGGCATTTCAAATTTCGCACCGCCTTGAAGAAAAAGGGATCGCGTCACCGGTCTTCACTACCTACTCAGATGTTTCTCCTGATCTCCCTAAATCAGAAAAGATAGGCCGTGTCTCTGTGCATCGATTCAGATCGCAATTCAAAATCATGCGCTATCTTGTCAGCGCAGGAATGCTATCCCAACTGAAAAACTTTGACATTTTACACAGCCACAATTACCGCAATTTCCAGACCGACAGCGGTTTTTTTTTGCGTTCTTAAAGAATAAACCGTTCATCTTAAATACCCACGGCTCCCTGCTTGGATTCAAAAACTATCTCCCTTCATTTCTTCAGCAATTTCCTTACCATGCTTACGACTGGATAACTTTGAAATCCTCGGCAAAAAGAGCCCAGGCCATCATTGTTTCTTCAAAGTTTGAATATGAAGACGCCTTGGAGTTTGGAATCTCTAAAGACAAAATCCATATTATTCCCATGGGCATCAAGGTAGACGACACAGAAAAGACAGTCAATGAAACCCTGCAACTTCTGTTTGTCGGCCGAATCGCAAGAGTTCGCCGCATCGAGCTATTATTGCTGGCCGTTGAGAAGTTAACGTTTCCCTTTCATTTAACCATCGCCGGAGGGGAGGAGAAAACCAGCAGCGTCACCCGCTCCGGTTATCTAAAAGAATTAAAGGAATTCACAGAAAGACTCAAATTAAACAGCAAAGTTACTTTTGTGGGAAGGAAAACCCAGGAAGAACTAAAAGGGTATTACAAAATGGCAGATATATTCGTGTACCCTTCCAAATACGAAAATTTTGGACAACCGCTCATCGAGGCCGGAGCCCACGGCCTGCCGATTGTCGCCACTGCGGTGGGCGTCGCCCGGGATATTGTCATTGATGGAGAAACCGGTTATCTGACCCCTGACAACCCAAAAGTGATGAGTGATTGCATTCATTTATTGCAGGACAACAATCTTAGAAAACAAATGGGCGTGCAAATTAAAAACCTTATCAGAGATAAATTTGACTGGGAAAATATCATGAGCCAATATCTCACTCTTTATAATTCTTTTTAGCCTGTTGACGCCGCTTCCAGACTTTTCAAACTCGCCAATATGCAGTCAGGCCCTCTTCCAATTTTCTGGGGGAATAAGAAATCGAGGTTTTACTGATATCATGATCTTTACTGCACAATAAGCGTGGAATCTGATCGGGAACCAGAATATTTATCCCCAAACTTGACAATACAATCGCAGTAAATTTTACAAGGCTCGCTGGCAAGTGGAGCTTGAACCTCTTGACACCAAAATATTCTGCAATTCGATCCACCAATTCATCGAAGGTCAACGCCTCCGGCCCTGCCAACAGAATCGTTTCGTTTTCGAGATTTGCATCTAAAATAGCTCGCGCCATGGCAGACACCACATCGTCGATATAGACTGGACTGAGCAGGGCCTCTCCTGCCCCGATCACGGGCACGCACGGATATCTTCGAACCCAATGGATCAAGCGGTTGATAGCATCACCTGCTCCCTGACCGTACACTTCAGACGGGCGCAGGATAAGCCACGAGATCCCTGACTTCTTAATACATTTCTCGGCTTCCAGTTTGCTACGGGCATAGCCCCCACCCTCCAATGACGCGGCGCACGAACTGATGTAAATAATTCTTTTTACTCCCGCCAGAACACAGGCATCTATCAGGTTTAGTGTTCCAGAAACATTGGTCAGAAAGTAATCCAACTCCCGGGCACTGTGAGTCAGCGCCGCCATATGAACTACTGTATCGACGCCATCAACGGCCCGCGCCAGCGACTCTGGGTTATCAAGGTCTCCCGGTCTAACTTCGCACCCTGGAATATTCACCGGCGAGCGGTGGACCATGGCCCTGATTTCCAAGCCGGAACAGTCGGACAAATGCCTGACGAGAGCATTTCCCAGTCCGCTCGACGCTCCTGTTAAGAGAATATTCATTGACTGGTATTCGAGGAAAGTCTTTCCTTTTTTTTACCATAAAAATAAAACATGGCTGCCAGTCGGTGGGAACTGCTGTATTTATTCAATAAAATCCGGTCGATGATTTTGAAAGGCTTTAAAAATGGGAGGAATAGAAGATAATTAATCTGGCACAGCTTATCTGAGTTGAAAGAAAAAAGAATGGACAACCAACCATGCAAAGCCTCAACAAGGGTGGCGGTCGGTCCTCCGAGCACGCCGGCCTGGATGGGAGTAAATCCTTGCATGAGGTTCTTAAGTCCCTCCTGAGTCCATCGATTTAAATCAATCGGCGCTTCATGATAAGGATACATGAACGGGACCGTGAGAAACACCTCTCCTTCCGGCTTCAAAGCTCTGCAAATTTCTGATGCCATTTGTCTAGGGTCGTCAACATGCTCCGCCAACTGCATACACTGCACGGCGTCGACCGAGTTTTCTCGAAACGGAAGGTGGTGCACATCGGCGCACAGGGAAACCCCCTTCATAGGATAATAATCCACATTCAGAAAATTATCTCCCATTGAATCTGCGCCCGAGCCTAAATTCAGTTTATGGCTCTTGCCTCGATTGTTTTCAAGAAATACCTTATGAACAGAATAGTCTTCATAGAAGTGGTCAACATAATTGGCGAGAAACCGGGTTAACTTTGGGGATTGTTTAATGAAAGCTTTGATTGGGAGGATGATGGAATCTTTTTGCACTGCGCCCTGCCTCTATTTATATAATGGGTCTATTGAATAAACGGTACCAGAGAAGATTCATGAAAAACTCCCAAACGGATCCGAGTTGAACAAATGAAGGACGATAATTTATCTGGTGAAACACGGTAGGAATTTCGCCAATCTTCAGATTCCTCTTCCCTGCCTGAATCATGATCTCGGCATCAATGAACCAACCGTTGGAATGCAAGTCCATGCGATTGTAAACCTCACGAGTCATGATTTTGGGTTTTGAATTAATATCCCTGCAGTTGAGCCCAGGAAACAGAATATTAAAAATGATATTGTACGCTACAGAAATAGTTTTTCTGTAGAGTCCATCGCCACGTTGAGTGCGAAAGGTTTTTGCCATATCCAGGCCTTCATTCTTGAGCTTTCTGTACACATGGATCACATCTTCGAAAGGCATTTGACCATCGCCATCAATCACTGCGAGGGTTCGTCCGGTGGCGGCCTCCAAACCACTTTTCATATCCCACCCCATCATACCCTCTTTGATCCGGGTCACAGAACGAATACGGGGATGGCTCTGGGCGATTTTGCTGACAATGCTAGGGGTTGGATCTCCATCACCGGAAAAATAGTTTCCGACAAGGATGATCTCCCAATCCGGCTCATTTTCTTCCAAAGACCGGACTATGGACTCAACAAAGGGATAGATACCTTCGCCACTACGGTAGGCGAGAATCACAACCGATATTCCTGGAGTGGTTTCCTTTTCGTCGGGATTCCGGCTAAAGGAAAACTGTCCTTCTGTCGAAGACTTTTTCAGACACTCATGCTCTTTCTGCGTATCCACCATGGTCTATCAAGGAGTGAGGGATGAGAGAAACGGCTCATTTCGGGAAACCTGTGAGATCACTAGCCCCGTAATATATTTCAAATTCTATTACTTATCGAATATAATCTCAAATGGCTTTAGCTTTTTCCGCCCCCGTTCCCACACTAGCAAACCAGCCCATGAACCCGCTCAAACACTTTGGATTCAATCATTTCCCGCTCTTCTTCTTGTTCATTTACACATTCCCGATGGTCTTTTTGGGCCTCGGTGACAGCGTTCTGCAGATCGATGAAGGCATGGACACCTTTATCAGCACAACCATCCTTAAATTTGGATACCCCATGCATTCGGACGGGATCAATTCCTCCATGCTGTTTGCCGATGTGTACGACGGATTGTTTGTCTATCGCCCTTGGATTCCCTTTTACACCCAGGCATTTTCTTTGTCTGTTATTGGCCAAACCACTTTTGCAGCTCGACTCCCGTTTGCTTTAATCGGTGTCCTTTCCGTTATCTTCTTCTATCGGTTCGCTCTGAAATTCACTGGACGAAAGGACATCTCTTTTTTGGCCGCCTTTTTCCTGGCCACCTCCATACCCGCCCTGATTTATTTTCGCACCGCACGGTACGTGGGTGTCCCCATTTTGCTCACCGTTCTGCTTTTGAATTTTTATATAGACATATACCAGAATAAAAAATGGAACCCCTTTCCGCTAACAATGGTTTCCATAATATTTTTTCATACCATGTATGTGGAATTTGTTGGAATGATCGCAGGCGTATTGATACATTTTTTCATTCACATCAAGGAAACTCTTCCTGAAAACCGGCGACGGGCCGCTTGGGCTGCTGGAGTCACAGGGTTGTTCTGCATTCCCTGGTTTATTTTCATTTCGCCAGTATTCTCACATGTCTCGCAACATCTCGCCTCCACCAGCACGCTCATCGACCCCTCATGGCAGGGTTTCCCAAAAAGGTTTTTTGGATTCCTGTTTCAAGTAAACAACTATATCTTCCCTTTTATTTTATTGCCCTTGCTGTTTTTAAAGCAACTGAGACCTTTTGCCAACCAGGTCAGCCTTCTTTTAATTTGCATTCTAACCATGTTGCTCACGGCCCTGCCTCATTCCATGCCACTTCAGCAATATATAATTTCCAGCTTCCCCCTGTTCTTTCTTCTGTTGGCTGTTCTGCTAACAAATATCTTTCCAAAATACCTTTTGCTAAAAAGTCTGTTGGCGCTACTTCTCATCACCACTAATCTGGTTCATGTCGTCCCCCTTATTCCATTAAAAGCGCTGGTCAAGAATCAATCGGAATGGTTCCAAAAAAGCCCGTACCTAGAAAACGTCTATGCCAGCTTAATGAGAGAGGTCCAAATCAAATCAGTCTACTTCGATTATTTATACGAAATCAGCCATGTTTACAGGGGTCCTCTTGACGAGGTTGTAGGATTTTTCAAAACGCATGGAAAGCCCGGCGACTCCTGTTATATCGATAGCGAGTTCGAATCGCTGGCATTTTATACGGGGATGAAAATGTTCTCAAGCCAGGACCTCAGCCAGCAACACCCGCCCGACTGGATCGTCCTTCGAGGCAAAGACCAAATTTTCGCGGAGCCAGAGAATATCTCCGCCGAAGCCATGAACGTAAAAGAAGTCCTCCAAGCCAACGCATACACTCGGATCGAATTGAACGCGCCGGCCATATGGGTCAACAACACCTACGACATCCAAATACACGAGTTTCGATCGCCCACCTCCAGCAGCAAGGTTACCGTATATCAACGGGCCGACTATCCATCAAATCAGTAGTTCAATCCTGTTTGCGAGACAACACGTAATCAATGCCAATCAACGCATAAGGAATCACAAGAGGAAACAAACTATGCAACATACGCCCAATATTAGAGCTTAAAACAGTAAATCCAAATGTTATGGGAATGATCCAAAGGAAAAAACGCGGAATCTGGTAATGCGTATCAATCTTCTTGAATTCAAGCCATGCTCCAAAAAAGGCAATCACCCAGAACACTGAAAAGGGAGAAAAAAGACCATGCCAGCCTGCCAAAGAGAAATAACTTTGACTAAGATTCTCCAGCCCTGACGCCAGATGGCTTGTGATCGTAACCAGGATAGGATCATCCGCCTTGACAACATTGGGCAAAGCAGAAGTGACCTTGTTTCTCACCCAAAAGAGAACGACAAAAGAAACCGATAAAGACAGAAGAATAAGTTTTCGGTTCATCGTCTTGACGAAGAACGGAAGGAATAAAAATGGCACCGTTGTCTCTTTGGTTAGAATCAGAAGCGGGTTCAGCACACTGAGGAGTTTTGAGCGCTGAGTCAAACAACAATAGAGGATGGTAATGATTGCCAGATAATATAAAGAGTCCACCATCGGCCCACCTGTCGAGAGAATTGTAATTCGGCTCCCCAAAAATATAAACACTCCCAGCAAAGACCGTTCAGGTTTAAACTTCAACTCAACAAGAAAGAGATATAAAAGCAAACCCGCAAGACTTGTGATGAGGTAATTAACTAGATAGAAGCTAAGCGCATCAATCAAATGTAATTGGTCAGCAGGGATCAAGGGTTGAATCACATCTCGAACAAGATCAGCGAGAAAGGGAATGATGATACGATAACGGTGGATCGAGGCAACATCCTGATCACCGTTTGACATTGCAAGGTAACTGGATGCGTCACTCAGCCCCTTGGGGTCAGCCCAGTCAAAGTGAAGAAATTGCTGGAAACTCACGCCATAGTTAAATCCTAGAATGATAAATAATATCAGGAATATTCTGGCAGTTTTTTGGTTTGTGATATTCATGACCTGCTTCTTCTATCCTTGAAAAGCTTCATGAGCCTCATTGTAGAATTGTTCCCGGCAGTCCTTATGTCGAGATGAAAAATGAAAGACTTCGAGTTTTTTAACGCCCGCCTCCCGGGCCAATGTTCCCGCCTGACGGGATGTGAGATGACAACGCGCCTGCCCTCGTTCTTCTTCATCGGCCAAAAATGGGGATTCACAGAAAAAGACATCAGCAGATTTTACCAATTCCACAATCTTCTTGCTATTACGGTCATTAAAAACCGTATCCACCACATAGCCGATTTTCTGTCCCGGAAAAACCTCCACCAGATCGCTCTTGAGCTGCCCCAGAGGAATGTCTTCCGTACGGGAATCTCTAAACGGTACCGTTATGAATGAAGATTCCGGATCATCCCTCAATACGCTTTGCTTCAATTCATTCAGCCAGGGCCCGGGCTCGGCCTTCATAGATTCCAACTTATCTTTGTCAATATTGACATGAGGTTTTTCTTCCAGCGCAAACCCCAGACAGGGTACGCGATGCTCCAGGATTGCCGCACGCACAGAGAAAGCGGGATCATCCACGATCAACCCGTCAACAAACGGCTCCTGCCTTTCGTCGCAAAGTTTAAACCGTTCAATGGCCCGGAAGGTGGCTTTCAACAAACCGCTTTCCTGCACTTCAACCACTTCGATGGTGAGCGATTCAGAATACTGCTCAACCAGGTTCCAGGTGAACCCGGCCAGCTTGCCTTCCACGTTCTTAATAATATTTTTTGGGCCAAAAATGGTCAGAGTTTTTTCGTGGCCAAAAAGCGTTCTCAACACCCGGTCGAAGCCAATAAAATGATCGATATGGGTGTGGCTGACAAAAACATGGGAAACCTTGAGCAGGGTTCCGTTCGACACTGCAGACAAATCGCCAAGGTCAAACAACAGTGCTCGCTTTTGCAGAAGAAAATGCACCAACAACCCAGGGTCGCCGAACGGATCATTGATCAACTCTGGTTGGATTGCCGATTTCATGCCTTTCCTACCTCCCCACCGGTTTTATCGAAACGCAAAAAGGCTTGGATAAACGGTTGCAGATCACCCTCCAGCACCGCATCCACATTACCCACCTCCATACCTGTCCTCAGGTCTTTGACCAACTGGTAAGGATGCAGAACGTAAGAGCGAATCTGACTGCCCCACTCGATTTTCTTTTTTTGTTTTTCCATTTCCTTTTTTTCTTCACCCAGTTTTTCCTGTTCCATTTCATACAGACGAGCTTTCAAGACTTTGAGCGCCGATGCCTTGTTTTTATGCTGCGATCGTTCATTTTGACATTGGACCACAATGCCAGACGGAACATGCGTCAGCCGGACTGCTGAATCCGTGGTGTTCACCCCCTGCCCTCCCGGCCCTGAGGCCCGATAGACATCTGTCCTCAAGTCTTCTTCCTTGATTTCGACGTCAATCTCATCATCAACTTCAGGATAAACAAAAACCGATGAGAACGATGTGTGACGTCTTTTGTTGGAGTCGTAGGGAGAAATGCGCACCAGACGATGCACTCCAATTTCCGCCCTCAAATATCCAAAAGCATAATCGCCGGAAATTAAAACCGTCGCGCTTTTTATTCCCGCTTCCTCGCCATACTGAGTATCGAGGACTTCTGTTTTATAACCATTGCGGTCTCCCCAACGCAGGTACATGCGCAACAGCATTTCCGCCCAGTCCTGAGACTCCGTACCACCAGCCCCGGAATTGATGGCCACAAAAGCGTTATTAAAATCCGTTTTGCCCGAAAGCATCGCCTTCAACTCTGCCTGTGCCGCCTGTTCGCCCAACCGAGTTAAAGAAGATCGGATTTCCTCATCCATAGAAGGGTCTTCCTCCTCGGCAGAAAGCTCCAGCATAGCGCCCAGGTCTTCTCTCTCTTTTTCCAGTTTTTGCCAGATTTCTATCGAACGTTGCAGGCCGGACCTTTTTTGCAGAATTTTTTGAGCAGATACATTATCATCCCAGAATCCGGAGCGAGCCGTTTCCGCATCCAGAGACTCAACAGACTTCATATTCTGGTCAACGTCAAAGTAACCTCCGGAGAAGTCCAACCCTGTTTTCTATATCCTTGAAAGCTTTTCCGAAATCTTCTTGCATTTAAATCTCCCTATTCATCGACGTTGATTGACGTTGCAGGTATTTTCCTCAATCTCACGCCGAAAAGCAAGCTGGCCTGACTCCCACGCATAAGACTGGCATTGAAAGGTTGATCCTTAAGGCTCGGCTCTCTATACTCGGGAGGGTCCGGTCCCATCAGGAACACGGCTAAAGAAACCTTAAAATCAGCCGATTAGTAGAAGACCGGCAAAGTCCGCCCTCTGACGAGGGAGGCCGATAGCAAAAGCATGTTAAGCCGAAATAACTCTTTGCTCGCCAACAAAACTTATTACACGCTGGCCCCACGCCGAGTGGCTGCTCGCCGCAGGGGCAACGGGAAATAATGTTAAGTCGAAATAACTCTTTGCTCGCCAACAAAACTTATTGCACGCTGGCCCCACGCCGAGTGGCACCCAAATTATCATGGACCTGCTGACCCTCACATTTTTAGTCATCATTTCCCTGTCCGCAGTCCTGTTTCGCAGACCATTTCAAAATTTTCCTCTGGACGATGATTTCGCCATCTACACTTATCGAGCGCGTTTTGCGTCACAAGGGTTCCAGTGGAAGAAAGACCTGCAACTTATTGGCATCCCCATGTGGAAAATGCTTTTGTTCGACAGGGTCTATGGTTTCGCCGAGGGTGGAGTTCAGCGCATCCGTCATTTGCAGACCTCCTTCCATGTTGCCGGTTCGCTGGCCATCTATGGAGCCTTGTGGAGTTTCACCCATAATCCCTGGGCCAGTTTCACCGGGGCTTTGCTTTATTCTTTTTATGGCACCTCTCCAGACCTGACCGCAGGCTCTTTCAACTTCGAGCAGTTTTATATTCCTTTCGTCTTTGCCGGACTGGCCCTTTTGCAAGCCGGATCCGAGTGGATGATCCTGGCAGGAATCTGTTTCGGTTTCGCCACCATCCCAAAATACACCACCGCTCTTTTTCCCGGAGCTCTGGCACCTCTGGTCTGGGTTGAGTTTGGCGTACTGGCCTCGGTCCGGTTTGCCATGGCTGCAGCGGCAGTGATGGCACTTACCAACCTGATCGAATGGAAAATGGGATATTGGGATCAGGAATCGCGCCAACAAATGAAAACCCGCATGGCCACCACCCTCAGACTGACCCGAACCAAAAACATGCACTTCAGTGTTTTGTTCGAAATCGGCCAACTGTTCAAGCAGGCCCTGCCTGTCTGGCTGGGTTTCATCCCTCTCGCAATCTATTGCGTTCAAAATCAAAACATCTGGCTGGCCGTTTTTTCATTAATCGTGTTCAGCATGATCGTTTTCCAGCGAGCATTTTCCCGCTACCACTATCTGCCATTATTTGCGCTACTTTCACTAGGCTGTGGTTTGGGTATGGATGCCGTGCTGGCTCTGGAACACACACAGGCCAAGGTGATTCTTGCGGTTTTCGCGGCCTTGTTGGCGTGGAATTTGAAAAGCATGGCTTTCTATTATCTTCGCCCGACAAAACCTGAAACCTTGATCCATTACGAAAAGTTCGACCAATACCTGTATCTGCCTCGGCTGGGGAAAATTCTCAAACGCCTGATGAGGATGCGTGGTGAAAGCGGTGAAAGAATTTTTGTCTGGGGAACTTTTTCACAGCTTTATCATCTGACGGGTTCACCCGCTTCCGATAACTTCCTGCATCACAGCATAGGCCCTTGGGACACCCCGGACCTGGAAGGTTTTTACGATAGTTTCGTAGGTGGACTCTTGCGCCACAAGCCCATATACCTGATCAAGAGCTTTGCCGATCTGAATGTCGCACGTCTGGAAGAAATCACCGGCCTACGCTACAAACTCCTGAAAGTCGTGCTGGCCCGGTTCCCGGTTTACCGTTTGGAGTCTGTAGAATCCCGGTCAGAAAATCTGCTTTCCCTGAACTGGCGGGAAAAAATGCGCCAGCTGGAATCGCTCACTCAAGCAGACTGGCATGCGCCGGGCCTTGACCGCTCTGACCATGAGCGAGGAAAACCGGCAATCGCCCTCAGAGAATGCAAAAAACTCGTCAAACTGAACAAGCGGGATGTCGAAGGTTATGACTACATGGGGGAAGTTTATGTTTCCATGGGACTCACCGAGCAGGCCGAACAAGCATATGAGAATGTTCTCGAGGTCGCGCCCCATTGGGCTGTCAACCGCTTGAATATCTGCAATCAAAAAATCAAACTGAACAAGTTAGACGAGGCTTCGGCCCTGCTGGATGAGGAAATAAAACTCTTCGGCTATGATTCGAACGTCGCTTTTTCAAAAGGATTACTTTTAAAAGCAAAGAAAGATTTTGTCAATGCCCTGAAAGAATTTGAAAAAGTCCGCCGCGAGAAACCCAACCGGCACGACAGCTGGAAGTTTTCCAGCGAATGCATGCAAAACCGCGAAGATCGCGACGGCCTCAAAAATTTATACACCGAAGCCCGGGATGTTCATGACAAGAAAGATCGTGCATGGCTGCATACTTTGATCGTTAAAAATCTTGCTGAACTCGATTCCAGCCTGAGACCGGAACACGAAACACTCAAACTTTTTCTGCAAAAAGATCCGGAGAATGCGATCATGCGCTACGCCCTCGCCTCTGCCCTGGAAAAATCTGGAGACCGGCCCGGAGCTTATAAATTATTCGAAGAATTGACGACATCCAGCCAGAATTATCCCCATATACAGGCCAATGCCTGGTTCAGGATGGCACTATTGGCTCCCCCGGACAAGCAGACTCAACTTCTTGAACAATGCCTTGAAAGACAACCCTCGCATCAAGGGGCAAAAGATTTACTGAAAAATAAGCCTCAAACAACCCAAGTTATGCAACTCCCTATTCAGAAGTCCGGTAAAAATACCGAAAAGGTGGAGACAAACCCTAATTCTCAAAAGGATTCTCCCTTGAAAGTCAGCATTGTCGTGCCCAATTGGAATGGAATGCGGTTCGTTGGCATGTGCCTCGACTCTCTAGCTCAACTCGACTTCGAGGGCCATGAAGTCATTGTGGTCGATAATGGCTCGGTCGATGGCTCACGCGAAATGATCGAGAAGCAATACCCCTGGGTGAGACTGCTGAAAATGCCCGACAATATGGGGTTTGCCATCGCCTGTAACGAAGGCATTAAAGCTTCGAACGCGGAATATATCGTCCTGCTCAATAATGATATCGAAGTGACTTCCGACTGGCTGAAGGAACTTTATGAAGGCATGGAACGCTATCCCGAATGTGGAATGGGCACCACCAAAATGATGTTTCTGGATAACCGCGATGTTTTTTATAATACAGGTGACCTGTTTCACAGTTGGTCTGCAGGCGGCGGCAGAGGACAAGGAGAGAAAGACACCGGCCAATACGAAGAGGAAGACTATGTTTTCGGTGCCTGTGCCGGAGCCGGAATTTACCGGCGCGAATTCTTCAAGCAGGTGGGACTTTTCGATGAAGACTTTTTTATTTTCGCGGAAGATGTTGATATCAATATGCGCGGGCAGTTAAAAGGTCTCAAAGCTGTCTACCTGCCAAAGGCCAAAGTTTTTCACATCGGCACCGCCACAGTGGGCCTGTACAGCGACCGGTACGTCTACTTATGTAAACGCAACGACATCTGGGTCTTCATCAAAAACTATTCCCTCGGCATGTATTTCAAATATCTCTTTGCCATATGGAAACATCAATTTGCCGACATCAAATACTTCACTTATCGCGGGCAAGGACAAGTACTCTGGAAAAGCAAATGGGATGCATTAAAAATGTTGCCGCAAATGCTTCTTCGCCGATCCCGGATTCAAAGAGCCCGAACCATGCCGGATGCTGAGATCGAAAAACTTATTATCACTGACTAATTGGATCTGGAAACCACAATATGCGCGAAATGAATCTGGAACAAAATATTATTCATTCCGTCCTGACCGATGACCTGAGTAGGGCAAAATCCCTGCTTGAGCAAGGTGAATTCCCCCTCCTCGCCGAGCTGATGGATCGTGCTCACGAAAAAGCTCTGCCATTGAGCCATCTCAAATCAGAGGCCCCTGACTTCGTGGTCTTCTTTCCCGCGTACACATGTGGGGTTGGCTGCAAAATGTGTTGCACCGGGTTTTCCAGCAGCACCCAGCTTTATGAAGATTATCTTTATATGAGTCCTGATCAATTCGACTCCTGCATGCCCTGGGTTCAAAATTCTTCGTATGTGATTTTTTGCGGCTTGGGTGAGACCCTTGAATCTCCGCACATGATCCGTTTTCTGGAAAAGATACAGGATAAGATTTCTATCATTTACACAAGTGGCGTTCCTTTAACGCGGGAAAAAATCCGCGATCTCATTCGGGCCGAACTCAAGATCCTCACCTTTTCATTTGATGGGAAAGCGCCCTTGGGGCACGGTGCTGGAAACCCTGACTATATCAGGAAATTCTGGCAAAAAATCGATTGGGTACAACAGCTGAAATCGGAGATGAATAGCATATTCCCGAAAATTACGCTCAACATAACGGTCAGCCAAGATAATCAGGATGAGCTGAGCGAAATTATAGGCACCGCCCAGCAACACGGGATTCAAGAAATCATGATTGACCCAATGACTTCTTTTGACCAGCACAATTTTGAGAAAACTATTTTTGCTGATTTTGAGAGCTCTAAAAATAAGATCAATCCTATTTTGGACCGATGGAACAGTGAGGGGCTCGATGTAACACAAACAGGGTTCGCCAAGTCTTTTCTGGACTCCAGCTCCTGCCCCTATGTCGACAACTGGTTGACACTTATAGGAACAGGGCCATCCACTATAAAAGCCGGCGTTTGTGAAGGATTATTGGAAATCCCGCAACCTCTTCGGAGCTTTGACAACCAAGAAGATTGGAACTCATTTCCCATACGTTATCTTCGTTATATGCATTTCTGCGCTTCGGAAAAAAGCCGACCTATGCATTGTCAAAACTGCATCCTCACTAACCTGAAAAATTACGCCGACTTATCCATTGCCAGAAATTCAAGCGAAGAAAACACGGAACACAATCCTCTCGCAGAATATAGGTTGGCTTCCAGGTTGAAGGCAGAAAAAAAATGGGAGGAGGCCCGTCAGGGATTTTTAAAGGCCTTGGAAAATAATCACGATTTCGCCCTGACCGGAAAAACCTGTTTTCATTTAGGTGAAATAGAATTAAGCAGGAAGGATTATAAAGAAGCCCGAAAATATTTTGAATTGGCTGTTCAATACTATTATGACCATGGGCTGGCCTTCGCTTACCTTTATTTTCTGTTCATGCTGGACCCGCCATCCCAAATGCCACCAAGAAGAGATAAGTTTGATGCCTCCCGTCTGGTCAGTACCCTTTACGATAAATATCTGGCCATGAACTCCTGACACATTGGGCGAAAACAAGAATCACTCCTCCTTCCTCACTGACAATCACCTCCCGCCGCGGAAAAACAGGTGGCCATGTTCGTATAATGTAGGCTATTGTTATCGGAATCGGATTATGATTAAATGCTGAGAAGTTAGTAAGTCTTCCTACGCCTGAAACTTCACATGACCCCTCAAGACAACCTGTTATCAGCAAAATTATCCGCCACATACAGAGAAGAATCCGAAGAGGAATTATCCCCTCCCTCCGGCTTATGTTTTTCAAGCGAAGGTCATCTTCTGCTTGCCGATGATTTTAATCACCGTATTCAAGTTTACGACTCTCAATTCAACCTTCTGCATAGCTTCGGCAGCAAAGGAAAAGAACCGGGTCAATTTCAATACCCTAAGGGAATCGCGGTTGATTCTGACAAAAATATTTATGTGGCCGATAGCTGGAACCACCGGGTACAAAAGTTCGATGCAAAGGGCATCCCTCTTCTTACCTTCGGTGCTTGCGGAGACAAAAAAGGAGAACTGAACGAACCTTATGACATTCTGGTGGAACCTTCGGGCAACCTGATTGTGGTGGAACGCTACAATCATCGCATTCAGTTTTTCAATCCCCAGGGCGTATCACTGGGATGGGTGGGGGACCGAGGCACTGTTTTAGAAGAACAGTTGGCAGAGCTTCAGGGAACCCCCGCCCATATGCTGAGTCCCCCCTTATTTGAACTGCCCACTTCCATTGCTAAGGACAGCCGTGGAAATTATTTCATCACCGACAGTGGCAATCATCGAATACGTAAGTTTGACCCTCATTGGCGGGAAATAGTATCGTTCGGTGAAAAAGGCTCCGAACCCGGCCAATTCCAGTACCCACTCTGCGTGACGGTTGCCCCCAATGATTTGCTGTATGTCGCTGATTTAAACAATGAACGTGTTCAGGTTTTTTCTCCCTTCGGCCAGTATTTGTTCGCCATTGACGGGACACAGGTTTTCGAAGCCCCCTGCCTGACAGCCATAGACTTGAAAGGTTGCCTGCATATTGGCTCCACCTTCAACACGAAGATAGTCAAATACCTGATTCCACTGGCATCTCAAAATACTCTAGCAGAAAGTTTAGGCGCGCTTCCCAATCCCGACCCTGCCCATATTTTTTACCATGCCCTTTCTCTTGAACAGGAGAATGACAACGCCCAGGCAGCGCTTGAAAAAACTCTTGCCCTTTTAAATGAGAACGCATCGGGAACAACACCGCTTGCCAGTGACCTGAAAATAAATGCCGCGCTTCAGCTCAGCCACCTGTCTAAAAAAGGCGCGACCGACAGCGCCCTTGCCTGCCGGGGAGCAGAAGAACAATTAAAACAGGCCCGAGATAGACTATTAAAATCCTTTCAATCCTGGCAGGAAGCGGCGTTAAAATTCAACGGCCTTTTGCATGAAGAACAACGAAAAATTGTGAAAGACCCCGATGGGGTTCGTGACTTCAACCGTGATCTTCATATCGCTGAACAGGAAGATAAAAAATTCTACCGCCTGACCCGAAACGAAATCTATTGCTACCGAAAAACCGTTCAAAAATTTTCCAGGCTTATCTTCAATTTTATTGTAAGCAAGTCATCCGAAACGCAATTAGAGTCCGACGTTCTGCTCCGGCAGACAGGAGAGAACTTGAGCCTCATGAAAGAATATTTCGGGCAGAAAGAGAAAAGCGAGGAATCCATGGTTCAGATATTGGGGGAATCCCAAGGGGAAGGAGACAAATTGTCTGCTTTTCTCACCCAGTATTATTCCAACTGCAGAATGATGGACCTGCAACAGCACCTACAGTTTGAGTTGCGGTCTCACTGGTTCAACCTGAAAACCCTTGCGCCAAATACCCAAGCGAATGTCAGCTTAGAAAGTTTTGCAGGCAAAGCGCCGGGAGATTCTTCCGCCTTTGAGGATATCCTGAAAACCCTGATCGGATTTCATGAAGATTGGCGAGCCTACACCCAGATGGAACAGCAACTCCTGAACTCATTCGATACTCTTTTAAGAAATCCTGCGTCAGGTAAAACTGTCTGCAAAACGAACCTCGCACTTCAGGACTTCGCTCCCGTCCCTTATGACTCCGAGAACCTGGATTTTGCAGAGGCTCTGACTGCTCTCAAAGTGGAAGGTTCATCTTTAAATAGAGAAAATGACAGGTTGGTTTGGGGACAGGACGAGTTTCAGTTTCCTGGATTTTCAGAGCACAAAAAAGAACTGGGTCACTGCGCTTTAAAGTTAATGGAAACCCATGCCACTTATCAGGAAAAAAGCCAGGAACTCATTCAGCAATTGGAAGAAATGTTGCACAAGCGGAGAGATTTGGATGTCCAACTCAAACGGACAAGGGTGGAAGATAAAGTCTCTCCCATTACCATCAACGACAATATTGCCATCGTGCAGTTTCAAATCAACCTGATTCGCAGAATGATCATGAGCATGGACATCAACCAGTCGCGCAATCTTCATCGTCTTGTCCTCGCGGGCGCTTTTTTAACTCTGGGGGATAATGAAGACACAGAAGCCCGGCAGTTTTTCCAGGCCTTTGAAGACGAAGTTTCTCAAAATATCCCTCTACTCCGTGGACTTTCCAGATCCCGCAAGACAAAAACCTTCAAGGTTTTTGCCCTGCTGAATCAGGCCCAAGAACTGGACTCTAAATATGATCTTTCGGAAATAACCGACTCAATAAGAAGTGAGGAGGAAGCCGCGAAAGAAATCATTGGTCAAGATCGGTCTGAATTTGAATATCAGAGGAGTTCCAGAGTGAAAAATATTCTAGATAAGCTATCTGAATTTCGCAACCGTCTGACCTCTTCAGGGATTTCCCAAAAAACAAGTTTTCGGGAAATCCGGATTCTAGAAGAAGCCGGTTCAGAAATCGGCAAAACCCAGATGCCCCAAGGCATCCACCACAACCGGGATGGCGGCCTGCTGGTTGCTGACTATGAAAACCACCGAGTTCACAGCTATTCCCCGCAAGGGAACTATCAGTTTCATTTTGGCGGATGGGGCAATACGCCTGACAAATTGCAATACCCAAACAATCTAGCCGTTGACAGCAAAGGCTCTATATACGTCATTGAGGAGAGAAACAAACTCATTAAGAAGTTTGATAAAGAAGGAACGTATCTCTTGCAGTTCGGCCTCGGGCAACTGGGTATGCTATTCGGTCTTTCCATTGACAATCAGGATAATATTTGGGCCGCCGATCCAGAACATAACCGAATATTAATTTTTGATGATAATGGAGCCAACGTCCGCACCATTCCCGGTGAGAACTCATCGACAACGTTGAACGAGCCAGTCAGTGTCTTTTGCCTGCCCAATGGAGAATATCTGGTGGGAGACCGGTCAGAAGCTTTGCTGAAACATTTTGACGCACAGGACAATATGATCCGCAAAGTCGATAAAGCGGATCTGGGAGTAGATGAAATTTATTTTCTGACCCGACATCCCAGCCACGGCATTTACGCTTCCGATTTTTGGAACAGCCAGATCGTTCATCTTAACGACCAGCTCGAAGTTCAAAATATTTACCGCATACCGGGCAAAAGAGCAGGGCAGTTAGGAAAAGTGGGCGGGCTCTCCATCTTCAACGACCAATTGGCGGCCGCCAATGTCGATGGAGGCAAAGTGCAGATCTTTGACCTTTCCTCTTAAAAACCCGATTTTTAATAGACGTTGATGATGGGATAGCGGCGCTCTTTGGAGCTTTGTAGATTTTCCCGCTCGACATCGTGCAGGAATCCGTTTCCCGAGACGTGATCTTTAAATGTTGAGACTGACTCTTCCAAAAATTTCCCCGGCCGGTATGCTTTCGCAATATCTTCCATGGAAAAAGGCTCCGGCAGTTTTCGGTATGTTGAAGCCCGATCACGGATTTTTTCTTCGCTCCAGCGTTCACCATCCGTCGCAATGAGCACCGTCGCTACCTGATCATCATCTTCAAAGCAATAAATCTGCGGAAACACCGAAAGAAAAGTTTGAGTATCCCTGGGTTTTAGGGTGTTGCCTTTGCCATAAAGGTTTGAGCCCACCACACCGCCGGGCTTCAGCACCTCGCGAATTTCTTTATAAAACTCACAGGTCTTCAAATGGTAGGGGATCGACCCACTTTTAAACGCATCCAGAATAATCCAGTCATAAGGTTCCTGGCCCTTGCGTTTCTGAATGAACACCCTCCCGTCTTCTTCAAACACCCGGCAGCGGTTCGACTCACGCAGGGAAAAATATTTTTTGGAAACATCAATAACCTTGCCATCCACCTCCACAATATCTATTTTTAAGTTTGGGAACCATTGAGCAAGACAATTGCTGACCGCAGCCCCGCCTAAACCCACCATGAGCATTCTTTCAGGTTCCGGCGAAAACAGCAGGGAAGCCATCATCATGCGCGAGTAAACCAGCGCAAGAGGATTTTGCCCCTGCGTATCCATCCGGCTTTGCAGATAATATTCACCATCACCCTTAAACCAGAGCTCACGATGCTCCCCGTTCTGGATGACATAAATATCGTTATATCGAGTTTTCTCCCGTGCCAGAACCTTCACCTTAGGTTCCTCCTTTTTTTCGCCAAATAATCGAAACATTCTAAGATCCTGAAAATTTATGCTTAAAAGACAGACTTTGGGAACAAAAAGCGGTTTTCATTTGCCGTAAATATGATAAACTTTTATATATGATTAGCGACTTATTCAACGCTTCCGGACTCAAAATCGAGGGAGTTCATCCCCTTTCAAAGGGTTAAACCACACCCTCATATCATAAAGGAATATCACCCATGCAGCAAAAAGTTTTAAAGCATAAAGTCGGGTTAGAAACGCATGGCTTGAAAAATCTGAAAAAGATTCACTGGAATTTATCCACTTCCCATCTTTACGAACACATCATCCAAAACGGAGAAGGGCAACTTTCCCATTTGGGGCCCATGTGCGTGAGCACAGGGGAGCATACCGGACGAGCCCCAAAAGACAAGTTTATTGTTCAAGAGCCTTCCAGTCAGGAAAACATCTGGTGGGGAAAAGTCAACCGGCCTTTTTCCGTTGAACGATTTGAAGCCCTGTACTCCAGAGTGCTGGCGTATCTTCAAGGGAAAGAAGTTTATGTGCAGGATTGTTGCGCCGGTTCCGATCCCAAGCATCAGACTCATATTCGCGTCATCACCGAGCAAGCATGGCACAGCCTGTTCGCGAGAAATATGTTTATCCAGATTCGGGATATGGCCAAACTGGAAACCCATGAACCCGCATTCACCATCATTCAGGTTCCCGGTTTTAAAGCCGTGCCCGCCATTGACGGCACCAACTCAGAGGTTTTCGTCATTGTTGACTTCGGCAAACAGTTGGTTTTGATCGGTGGAACGAGTTATGCCGGGGAAATCAAAAAATCCGTTTTCTCTATTTTGAATTATCTATTGCCGCAAAAACAGTCCGTACTATCTATGCATTGCTCCGCCAATATCGGTAAGAAGGGGGATTCCTCAATATTTTTCGGGCTTTCAGGAACCGGGAAAACCACCTTGTCTGCCGATCCCTTGCGCAAGCTGATTGGTGATGACGAACATGGTTGGAGTGACCGAGGCGTTTTTAATTTTGAAGGCGGCTGTTACGCCAAGGTGATTCACCTGTCCGAGAAATCCGAACCCGAAATTTATGAGTGTACGCGCCGGTTTGGCACCCTGCTTGAAAATGTGGTTATGGATCCGGAGACGCGTCGGCTCAATCTTGATGATGCCAGTCTCACCGAGAACACTCGCGCCAGTTACCCCATCACCCATATTAAAAATGCTGTGCTCAGTGGTATGGGGGGCCACCCGAATAACGTGATCATGCTGACCTGCGATGCTTATGGGGTCATGCCTCCGGTTTCCAAGCTCAGCCCGGAACAGGCCATGTATCATTTCATCTCTGGCTACACCGCAAAAGTGGCCGGCACCGAAAAAGGCATGAGCCGTGAACCCACAGCAATTTTCAGCACCTGTTTTGGTGCTCCATTCATGTCCCTGCACCCTTCCGTTTATGCGGATATGCTGGGTGAAAGAATTGCCAAACACAACGTATCCTGTTGGCTGGTGAATACCGGATGGACAGGCGGACCTTATGGAGTCGGACACCGGGTAGAAATCAAACACACCCGGGCCATGATCAAGGCTATTCTCGAAGGAGAGTTGGATCAGGTGAAAACTCAGGAAGATCCGGTTTTCGGCCTGCATGTCCCGTTTAAGGTCAAAGGCGTCCCGGATGAAATTCTTCAGCCTAGAAACACCTGGAAAAATCCGGAAGCCTACGACAAAAAAGCCCAGGAACTTGCAAACCAGTTTATAGAGAATTTCAAAGAATACGAAAGCAACGTGGACAAAAAAATCCTGGACGCAAGTCCCAGGCCGTCCGGGTTGTCAAAAAAACCCAAGGGAAAAATTCATAAGTTGAGGAAATAACCTTCCTTCAATCCGTGGCATTTTCGTTCTTCAAACAGAGCTATCAATTATGGGTGCAACACCTATTATCGCATTAACGATGGGAGATCCTGCCGGGATCGGACCCGAAGTCATTGTCAAAGCTTTTCAGGATGACACCCTGCCGCTTCAGTCCCGAGCGGTGGTCATAGGTGATGCACGCCTGCTTCAGGAAACTGCAAAAAAGTTTGCCCCGGAAATTCTGGTGCACTCCATTAACCGGCCCGAAGAAGGCTGGTACCAGACCTGCACCATTGATGTCATCGACCTCAAGAACGTTCCCGAAAATATTCCTGTTGGCAGACCCAGCGCCGAGGCAGGCCAGGCCAGTTATGAGGCCATCAAAGTTGCTGTAGACTTGGCTCTCCGCGACGAAGTCTCTGCCATTACAACAGCACCCATTAATAAAAAGAGCCTGCATCTTGCAGGCCATCTGTTTCCCGGGCATACCGAACTACTGGCCGATCTCACAGGTTCCAAACAGGCCGCGCTTATGATGGCGGGCAAAACCCTGAGAGTCGTGCTTGTCACTACTCATGTCCCCTTGGGGCTGGTTCAGCCTCTCATCACTGAAGAAAGAGTGCTCAACATCATTCGGCTGACTCATGAATGGCTGACCCGACATGTGACCGATGTTCCCAATATTGCAGTGACAGGACTCAACCCGCATTGTGGCGATGGAGGAATTTTTGGACAAGAAGAAACCGATTTCATTTTACCCGCACTGAAAATCGTGCAGCAGGAAGGCATCCAGGCAAGCGGTCCCTTCTCTGCCGATGCCCTGTTTGGCAGAGCGGACTCCCAGAAATATGACGCGGTGGTCTGCATGTATCACGATCAAGGTATGATCCCAGTAAAGATGGACTCCGCCGGGCAGGGAGTGAACATCACCTTGGGCCTGCCCATATTGAGAACCTCCGTAGACCATGGCACCGCATTCGACATTGCGGGAAAAGACAGAGCCTGCCCAGAAAATCTTAAAATGGCTTTGAGGACGGCGAGTCGGTTGTCGCAATCCACGCTCTCCATGAAATGAGGAAGAGGCCACTCGGGCAAAACTTCCTGATCGACCTGAACATCGCTCAGAACATCATCCAGTTGGCCCATATCCAGCCCGGCGAACCGGTGGTTGAAATTGGGCCCGGAAAGGGTGTCCTCACCCAACTTCTAATCCGCGAGGCCGATTCGTTGACCGCTATCGAACTCGATCCCCGGCTTTCAAAAGACCTGCAAAACCGTTTTGGTGATACTCCATCTTTTAAACTGATTGAAGGCGATGCAGCAAAGTTTGATTACGCTTCTCTAGGGGGAGGACTTAACGTCGTTTCCAATCTTCCCTATTACGCCGCCACCCATATCATGAAAAAATTGATCCATTACCGGAATCAAATCCGCTCCATGACGTTGATGCTACAAAAAGAAGTGGTAGACCGGTTAACGGCCAAACCCGGCCAAAAGGAATACGGTTCACTCTCCGTCTACGTGCAGTATCATTGTGAGATTGAGCGTTTGCTTGAAATTCCCAACACCGCGTTTTCACCTAAACCCAAAATCGATTCTTCGCTCATCGGTCTAACGCCCCTGCCCCAGCCAAAGGTGCAGGTTGAAAATCCGAAACTGTTTTTTAAGCTGGTGAACTCCGCATTTTTTCATAAACGGAAAATGCTGAAAAATAATTTAAAAGACTGGGAATCTCTGTTCAATGAGGAAAACGGGCAAACTCGATTGGCCGGCATCGATCTTAACCGGAGAGGCGAAACCCTCTCCCTTGAGGATTTCGCAGATCTTGCCAACCATGTTCACACCCTCACGGCTGCCTGAAAGGGTGAACAACTAATTTTATCGGCCCCAAAAACTACCAACTATCAAATCATGACCAACTCAAGTAAAGGGAAAGTGGTTCTCGTCGGCGCCGGACCGGGCGATATCGGCCTGTTGACCTTGAACGGCAAACAGTGGCTGCAAAAGGCCGATGTCATCTTATACGACCACCTGGTCAATCCTGATATGATTCGCTTCACGCAAAATTCAGCGGAAAAAATTTATGTCGGAAAAAAAGAAGGCGTTGCCTCCATGGAACAGGAAGAGATCAATCAACTGCTCGTCAGTAAAGCCCGCGAAGGAAAAATCGTTATCCGCTTAAAAGGCGGAGACCCGTTTCTGTTTGGGCGCGGGGGCGAAGAGATACAAGCCGTCCAGCAAGCCGGCATCCCTTTCATCATCGTTCCCGGCGTGACCTCAGTAACCGGCGTTGCAGCCTATGCTGGCATCCCGCTCACACACCGCGACCTGTCTTCCACCCTTTCTATCATTACCGGGAGTAACGAAAAAAAACAGGGCGACATTCATATCGATTGGGAAAAAATAGCGGCCCGGTCCGGGACTCTGGTTTTTCTCATGGGTGCACGCAAACTTCCTTTGATTGTCGAAAAACTCATGAGTTTCGGCAAAAATCCGGATACCCCTATCGCCGTTGTGCAATGGGGCACGACGGCCCGGCAGAAAACATGGACCGGCACTCTCGGCACCATTGTAGAGATTTCCGCGAAAGATAAAATTTTGCCCCCGGCCCTGACCATAATCGGAGAAGTGGTGAACCTGAAACCCGTCATCGAATGGTATGAACACCTGCCACTGTTCGGTAAAACTATTGTCGTCACGCGAAAAGGCGACCAGGCCGAAACCATGATCGACCGACTGCGAGAACTGGGCGCCGAGCCTTTCTTTTTCCCGGTGATCGAGACCATCGCACCGGATGACTGGGCACCTTTAGATAATGCGCTGAACAACCTCTCTCAATACCATGGACTGATATTCACCAGCGTCAATGGCGTGCGTTTTTTTGCCGAACGACTCAAAGCTGTTGAGCAAGACATCCGCGAGTTGAAAGGACTTCGGGTCTTCACCATCGGACCCAAAACCGCCGAGGCCGTTCGCAACCTGGGAATCCGCGTGGATGTGGTGCCCGAAAATTTTGTCGCCGAATCTCTGATCGAAAGTATCGGCAAAGAAAACATAAATGGGAAGCGGTTTCTTATACCCCGCGCCACCGTCGCTCGCGAAACCCTGCCCGAACAACTGCGGGAAATGGGAGCCATCGTTGATGTTGCTCCGGCTTACCAGACCGTTCTGCCTAACACACCGGTGGATGCACTGAAAAAGAGGCTTGCAGAAGGAAGCATTGATGTCATCACGTTCACCTCCTCCTCCACCGTCAAAAACTTTCTCGCATTGACCGGAGAAGAACTCCTGCCCGCGATTAAAAAAATCACAATCGCCTGCATCGGCCCGGTCACCGGAAAAACCGCCAAAGATGCCGGGTTAAATGTAGAAATCGCACCGGAACAATACACCGTAGCATCTCTCCTGGACGCCATCGAAACCCACCAATCGGGCTAGTGAGCAATAGCCTTTTTTGGCCAGCAACAAGTTATTTCGACCTGACCAAGCCATTTCTATCTGTCTCCCTTGCTAAGGGGCGCCGAGTGGTGGTTGCCCCTGAGGCGAGCAGAGGGTATAATGCCCACATATTACATAAACCCATTTACCAACGTCTATCAAGGACGGGGATGCCGATATGTCGATACGAGCAATTCAAGTCAGCCACATTGTCTTAAGCACCGAAGACCTTGCCAATGTGCTTATTGATCACCTCAGAGAAGATGAGTATAAAGACCGCGAGATACTGTTTAAAGTGTTTGCCAAGATGGCAAAAAAATACAGTGCCTGCGGATCCCGCAATAAAGGCGGTGATCTTGGATATCTTGAGCATAATACCGCCGCTCCCGAACTGGAAAAAGCCGCCATGGCGGCTCCGGTAGGTGAAGTTCAAGGCCCGATCAAAAGCAAGTTTGGATACCATATATTTCTCATAACCAAAGAAGACGAAATGACAGACACTGGCATCGACGGCCTGACGACCACCTCATTCGGAGGGGGTGACGGCATGCTGTGACGGCATGCTGTAACAGTATCCATGCACCTTCAAGGCATCCACCACATTGCCCTCAATGTCAGCGACCTGGACCGCGCCGAGCGTTTTTATACGGACGTGCTCGGATTCAACGTCAGCCACCGGTTTTCCAAAGGACTGAGGCATATCATGCTGGATACCGGCAATTCCCACTTGGCCCTGTTTGAAACTCCCGACCTCGAAATGAAACCAGCACTTGAACAACTCAGCGATAAAGGTTATATGCATTTCGCTTTTGCGACCAGCCGCGATGAATTTATCAAGATCGTTGACGAACTCAAAAACAAGGATGTAACGATCGACAGTGGTCCTGTAGTACGCGGCGAAGGAGAATCCATCTATTTCACAGACCCGGACCGAAATCATCTTGAAATCCGATGCGATGCCAAGACGGAATGATGATTGAATCCATCCTCGAAAAAGCCCTTGCCGGTCAGCGGATACAGCCTGATGAAGCGCTGCAACTGTTTTCCACAACAGATATCCTGCTTCTCGGAAACGTCGCCTCCAAATTGACCCGTAATAAAAGGGCCGATAAAACCATCACCTACATCGTAGACAGAAATATCAATTACACCAATGTCTGCGTTACCGATTGTTCTTTCTGCGCTTTCTACCGTAAGGAATCCGACGCCGACTCTTATGTTCTGCCCTTTGAAACCATCGCGCAAAAAATTGAGGAGACCGTAGCTGCCGGTGGCAACCAGATTCTCCTGCAAGGTGGACATCACCAGAATTTAAAGATCGATTATTTTGAGGAACTGTTTCAGAAAATCAAACAGCAATTTGGCATTCACCTTCATGCCCTGTCCCCTTCAGAAATCATTCACATCAGTCGGGTATCGAAACTCTCACTGGATGAGACTCTCACCCGGCTCAAACAGGCAGGATTGGACTCCATACCTGGCGGCGGCGCAGAGATTCTCGTTGACCGCGTACGCCAGATTATCAGCCCGAAAAAATGCACGGCAGATGAATGGCTGGAGGTCATGGAACACGCCCACGGCATGGGCATCCCCACCACCGCGACCATGATGTTCGGTCATGTCGAAACACTTGAAGAACGCATCGAGCATCTTGAGCGGCTCAGAAAATTACAGGATAAAACCCAGGGCTTCACCGCATTCATCGCTTGGGGCTTTCAACCGGGAAACACACAACTGCAAGGGGACAGCGGAATACAAACCGCTGTTACCGGATTCGAATACTTAAAAACACTTGCCATCAGCCGGATATTCCTCGACAACTTCAATAACCTGCAATCCTCATGGGTGACTCAGGGTCCGAAAATCGGACAGGTGTCGCTTTACTACGGAGCCAACGATATGGGTAGCACCATGATGGAAGAAAACGTAGTTGCCGCCGCAGGAACCGTCTATTGCATGGACGAGGAAGAAATCAAGCGGTTGATCACCGATGGCGGCTTCATCCCCCAACGCCGCAACATGAAATACGATTATCTACCGCACTGAGCATTTTGTAAAAAAATAAATATACCTTTATATTTCAAACCCTTGCGGGAATAAAAAGCACCTTTACATTCTTTGTGTAATATAATACCCTATTGCAAGGGGTTTAGTTCTTAAATATTCCCCATGCCAATCAACTTATCGCTAATTAGAATTTTAAATGTTCATCACGCATAGTTCTTTTCCTTCTATCATATTGAGCCGTGAGGGTTTGCATGAATGGCAGGATGCCGTTAATGGCCTCGCGAACACCCTTAAGGTTCCCTCAGTATCCATAACCCGACACGCACCTCCTTTTTTTGAAATTGTCTGCACCAGTAGTCGGACAAAAATCCATTCTCATCTGGGAGCTATCAGCCCTGTGAAAACTTCTATTGTGAAGCAGTCATCCATTCGGGTGAAACGCTCAGGATCCCCGACGCCACAAAATCCAAGGGCTGGGAAAACAGCTCCGCCGTTAAGAATGAAGTGCTCTCCTACCTCGGGCTTCCGGCATTCATGCCAGATGGAAAAGTATTTGGCACCTTCTTCATCGCGCATACCAAAACAAACTCTTTGCCCGATGAAAGCGAAAAGCTTCTCCGGCAATTCAAGCAAATCATTGAGTCTAATCTGGCTTCCCTCTTGCAGGCTCCCAAAACAAATACGAAAAAATTTATGACCGCGATCACCAAACAGGAAAAAACCGGTAAAACGCTGAAAGAGTACCGAAACCGCATTGAAGAACTGGAAAGGTCAAACCAACGACTCAAAATTTCCATGGAGGGTCTTAAGCGCAGTAATCGGGACTTGGAGGAATTCGCCTTTCTTGCTTCCCATGACCTTCAGGAACCTTTAAGGAAAATAAGAACTCTTAGCACTTTTATCAAAAGTCACTCCGAAAATCTGGATGAAAAATGCAAAGACTATTTCAGCCGTATGATCAAGGCTTCCGCAAGAATGCAGAGTTTTATAGACGACCTTCTGCAACTTGCACGGGTGACCGGACAGACCCGGCAACCTCAAAAAACCGATCTGAACAATCTTTTGCAGGATGTTCTGGTAGATCTTGAGGATCGGATCACAAGTACCTGCGCCGAAATTCAGATTGGCAAACTCCCTGTTCTCAGTGCTGACGCCATCCAGACGAAACAACTCTTTCAGAATCTCTTATCGAACAGCCTCAAATTCCATCAAAAGGGAGTTGCACCGGTAATCAAAGTTAGCAGCCAGCTTTCCAGTAGTGGGAACATGGAAATTGTGGTTGAAGACAACGGCATAGGAATCCGCCCTGAACACAAAGAACGTATTTTTAAACCGTTCGAGAGACTTCACGGACGAGATGAATACGAAGGAAGCGGCATGGGACTCGCCATGTGCCAAAAAATAGTTTCCCTGCATGGATGGGAAATTGAGGTTGAAGGAATCCCTGACCAAGGAACAAAAGTCTTGATCTCCATTCCCTCCGAGCAAACCTGACACCCCACTCGACGTTGAACCAGCGACCACTCGGCGTGGAGCCAATGAGCAATAGCTTGATTTGGCGAACAAAGGTTTTGGCGGCTCAAAATGCTCTTGCCCGGTTTGCCCCTGCGGCGAGCAGCCACCGGGCATGGCCCGGTGCCAGAGGGCGGAGTACCTCCGCTGGTAATGAGCAATGGATTCTTGCTGCTAGCTATCGTGCTCTCGGCTTAACTGGCTGTTGCCATTTGCCTCCCTCGCTAGAGGGCTCGGCGTCCCAGCAAGGTTTGCACCGCGATGCGGTCGGCTCCTTTGGCGAGCATGAATGCCGTGAACGACTGGCGCAGCGAATGTGGTGTGACCTGTTTTTCCACACCGGAGGTGGTCAGTGCGGCTTTAAAAAATTTAGTGACACTGCGAGTGGTCAGCTTTCCTCCCTGTTCGCTGGGGAATAAATAGTCGCCCGGACTTTTATTACCAATCTGCCTTTGCAGGGCATCTTTAAGACTAGCGGAAAATATGGTAGTGCGCGCACCCAACTTGCCGAGCCCTGGCACAAATAGCATCAACTTATCGAGACTCACATGCTGAGCCTTGACCTCTACCAGTTCAGAGACACGCAAACCCGCCGTGTAGGCCAACTCTACCATCAGCCTGTGCTTCAGGTTCTCTAATGAGACCGCTATTTTTCGCACTTCACTGACGGTCAGCACCACGGGTTTTATTTTTTTCTTTCGTGGCCGCTTGAATCCATCCAGAATGAGGTCATGGTTATAGACCGCCTTGTAAAAATAACCGAGAGCGTTATAAGCCTGATCCACCGTTGATCTTGATTTCCCCTCCACAACGAGACCTTCCAGATAACTCCTGATATCGTCCCCCGAAATATTTTGCGGGTTGGTCAAGTCTTTGTCCCGCACAAAATGTCGCAGTTGCCCTAGATAGGCCTTGATGGTTTGCGGACTGTAAGCACGTTGTTCGAGGTTGCCCTGAATAGCGCTGAATAATCTTGTCAGAGATAAGGGCTGGGTGGTGACGCGATTCATGATGAATTCTCCAGATAAGGTCGCCCAACATGATGCTGGACTCAATGGACGCGAAATACTTCCGCTGGTAGTGGTCGGTTAGCAGGATAAAGGGTTCTGCTATTGCAAAACCAATATAATCACTGCGCTACCAAAGGTCAAGCAGAAAGGCGATAAAAAACAGCGGGTTACGTCAGGAGGAGTAAAACGAGGAGGCTTTGTATTGCAAAATACCACGCGACATGAGGACGTTGAGGACAGCGACTCCAGGAACGCCTAGTATCATCCCTGCCAGCCCAAACAGTTCCCCGCCCAGCAAAACAGCAAGGATCACGGCGACTGGATGGAGTCCTATGTTCTCGCCCACCACTCGTGGTGTGATGACCATGCCCTCCAGAGCCTGAACCACACCGAAGACACCGGCGACAGCCAGCACTGGCATCCATTCTTGAGTATGCATATAAGTCAAAAGTGCGGAAGGCACAAAACCTAAAACCAGACCCAGATAAGGAACCAGGTTGACGATTCCGGCCATCATTCCCAGAGACAGACTCATGGGTGTGTCGCACAAATACAGACCGATCGAATACATCGTTCCCATCAAACCGGCGACCATCAATTGTCCACGCACAAAACTTGAGAGCACCTGGTCAATTTCCAGAACAATATCTTTCGTCTTTACCTGAAACCGGGGAGGCACAAGTTTCAACAATTTTTCGTTGATCGAATCAAAATCGCGCAGCAAATAAAACATCACAACGGGAATGATCACCAGATTGGCAAACATCAAAACAATATTGAACAGATTGGAAATTGATCCCCAAATAAATTTACTGGAAAACTGCAGAACTTTTATCGGCAGTTCCCCTATACGCGACATCCCTTCATTGACAAATGCTTCGACTCTTGCCGGATCCAACCCGCTGATCATATCCAGAATAGGACGAAACCACTCCTGAAAGACTCCAACATAGACGGGAATATTTTTTGCGAGACTTTCAGCCTGCATACTAAAAATCGGCACCAGCAAAATTCCAGAACCCAGCACCAGAAAGAAAAAACCCAGCATCAAAACCAAAACAGACAGGGTTCTGGAAAGCTTACAGCCAGCCAACCGGTCTACCAAGGGGTCCAACAGGTAAGCCAGCGCAAACGCGATAAAAAATGGAGCCACCACACGGCGGGAAAAATAAAGCACCACGCAGACCACCAAAGTCACCGCAACGGAAATCAATAACAGGTTTTTATTTTTTTCCTGATTCATAATTTACATGTCCGACATGGATAACGGCGGAGCTTCCGGGACCTTCTTCACCGGCGCCTCGATTCCCTTTTCCCGATAACGGTGAAACGAGGGGATCAAAAAATCTGCCAGCTTTTTGCTGGCTATGTCAAAAGCTTCCAGTTCCGCCTGCAAGGCCTGTTCATGCTTGATCGTGGAAAACTCTGCTTTGGCCGCGATCAACGATGATTCCAAAGTCGACACCACTTTGACACTGATATTGGCTTGGACGGTTTTGATGCCCTCTTTCACATTTGTACCGCGCAGACTGGATACAGCCGTACCCACGATAACGATATCAGCACCCGCTTTCAACCCTATACTCCTCGCAGATTTGAGATCGCCCTTGATGGCGTTGAGAACGGTTGTCTCAGAAACCATTTCGCGCAACCGTTCCCGGCCTATTACTTCTATCCCTTCCTCCATCAGATTTTTGGCCAACTGGGTCTCTGAAATGGGAAAGATATCCCAAAAAGAAGTGACCGGAGCAGCAGTAAAACTTTTCTCGTTGATCAGCACGGCCACTTTACTTTCACTGACCGGACCGGTAATCACCCCCAACCCTGCCAGAGCCTGGCTCACCGCAGAGGGGAAAAAACGCATTTCCAATCTCACCTCACTGGCTTGATTGACCATGTCGTCATAGGCTTCCAAAAAGCGATAACTCTTTACATAGTGAGAGGAACGCCGCAAAATTTTTCGAAGGTCTCTCTGGCTGACTTCAAACTCCTCATCCCCTATCATTTCCTGCAATGCTTCTTCCATGCCATTTTTCAGAGCCAGATCCACGGCTTTTTCCCGGGCGGCCACATAGTCCCCCCCCTTCACCTGAACGGTTGCGGAACCCTGATAAACATCGCCCATCTTTTTTTGCGCAAACACTTCTGTGCTAAAAAATCCGCCCACGCTGAAGAACCAGAAACCCAACAGAAGAGACGGAAAACATCTCGTCATGCTCATGTCCGCTTCTTTCGCCGAACCTTAAGCGGTTCAGGTTCATTCATAACAAGTTTTTTCAACGATTTAATTTCTTTGGAACTGAGAAATCGGCAGGCCCCCAAGGGAAGTCCTGTCAGGCTCAACCCTGCAAAATGAGTGCGCTGGAGTTTGATCACCGGGTGGCCGATATGCTCACACACTCTTTTGATATGGTGATTTTTGCCTTCCACCAGCGTCAAAATGAGGAAACAGTTTTTGCCGCTGACTCTTCCCACCTTTGCCTCCATAGGCTTGAACTTACTATCTTCAAGGTGCACTCCCCGGGCCAGCCTTTTCAAGGTTTTTTCATTCGGCACCCCCGCCACCTTAACCTTATAGGTGCGTGGTACCGCATACTTGGGGTCCAACAGTTTCTTTGCGAGAAGACCATCATTGGTGAACAGCAATGCGCCCTGGGTATTGTAATCCAGACGGCCTACGGGAAAAACCCGGGCCTGCACCACCTTGACATATTCCATAACAGTGGTTCGCCCCCGCTTGTCATCATCCATCGTGGTCAGACAACCCGTAGGCTTGTTCAGAATAATGTAGGCCGATTCCTGGCGACGGGGAATCAGTTTTCCCTGCACCTTGATGTCATCCTTAGCCGGGTCGGCCAGGGACCCCAACTTAATCACAACCTGATCGTTGACACGAACCTTGCCCTCCTCAATCCATCTTTCCGCTTCACGGCGGGAAGCGAGTCCGGCATCAGCAATTATTTTTTGCAAACGAATCTTCATACAGTAACCAATAAATTTATAGAGGGTTAAATGCCTTCAAACTACAAGCAAATGTTCGCTCGGCTTAACGAACTATGCCATTTGCCTGCCTTGCTAGAGGGCGTCGTCTTCGGGCTCAGCCTCGCTGGTCGAGGCCTCGGAAGCCTCCGATGCCGAAAATTCGATTTGAGTTTGAAGTGGTGGGTCTTCCCCTTCCAGTTCTTCCCTCAAATCTTCCAGAGTGGGCAAGTCGCTCAAATCTTTCAGGCCAAAATACTCGAGGAATTTTTGCGTTGTCCGATACATGATGGGTCGGCCTGGAACTTTTTTCCGGCCAGCGGGACCGATCACTTTTTTCTCCAAGAGAGTCTTGAGCACTCCGCTTGAGTCTACCCCGCGAATCTCATCCACTTCCTGACGAGTGAGCGGTTGCTTGTAGGCAATGATCGACAAAGTATCCAGGCTGGGTTGAGACAACCGGGTGGAACGGTCGAGCTTCAAGAACTTCCTGATAAAATCGTTGTACTCATGCCGGGTGCAAAGCTGGTAGCCGTCCGCCACTTGCGTGATCTGCAAGTTGCGCGAGTTATATTCTTCCTGCAATTCGTCAAGAATGGATTGCAGTTGTTCCTTGTCAGTTCCATCCAGAAAAATTTTGCTAAGTTCACTGGCGTTGATCGGCTGGTCTGCCGCCAAAAGAACATTCTCAACAATAGATTTTAATTCTTCACGTTCCATATTTGTTCCTGTCCTCTAGCGAGGGAGTCCCGTTAAGCCGAGATAACTTCTTGTTCGCCCAATAAAAGCTATTGCTAGTCGGCCCCACGCCCAGTGGCTAGTGGTCGGGCTCGAAATATTTGCTTAACGCCAAGCCTTGCGAGTGGTAATTGGAGTTCAGGGATAGACCATACAACTTTTCTGGCCGTTCCACCACTCTTTCAAATTTCAGACGACAAAAGGTCTGACCGTCTTCTACCATAAAAGGGACGTCATGGGGCCGTACTTCCATCACCGCCCGGGTACCCTGATTAGTGAGTTCATCGGTTCCGTTCCAGCCGAACCCGGAATCAAAAAACCCTGCGTAATGAGTCCGTAGTTCGCCGCTGTTGGGTTCATAAGCAATCATTTCCGCCAGCCAGTCGGGCCAGATGCAAACTCTTTCCTTCGACATCATTATATAAAAACTTTCCGGTTCCAGAATCAATCTATTCTTCTTTTTTCTGTAAATCGGCTCCCAGAAATCATCCGCCTTGTAATGCCTGATTTTGGACAGATCAATAACGGTGGAATTGGTCTTGGCCTTGTAGGCGATGATCGATTCCGGCTGATCCCCTGCAACATCGACGCTGACATAGACCCCCTCCTCCACCTTCACCTCATCGACAGGAATGGCATTCCCTTTTTGATCAAATAGAATAGGATTTTTCTCATACTTGATCATCATCTTCTCTTTATCCAGACTCTGCGATGTGACATGCGAGAGCCGCAATTGGTTCAGGGACAACCCAGCGTGAACCTTCACCGGAAAAGAACGCGGAATGATTTCCAGATACAACTTGCCCTGATACCCGAGCGGGATCTCATCAAACCGGTGCCCCCGATCCACAATGACCCGGGTGAACATATCCAGCCTGCCGGTCGAACTTTTAGGGTTGGCCAGCCCATACATGGAGGAAGGCAGATTCAGCTCTTCCATTAGAGGAATCAGATAAATGGCATTTTTTTCCAATATCCCGCCATTGGTAATATCAAGATCATAAAGGCTGACCTCCTTGAGTTTGGTTTCCACCGGTTCATTTTCCGGGAGGAAACTGCATTGGATTCGGTAAGCCTTAGGCCCGAGGCGCAAATCCAGACTCACGGGCTGAATCTGCGAGTCTTCGATCGGCACCTGAGAGAGGATCATTCCCTGACGGTGCACCTGCTCAATCAACTGGCAAGGGAGATATCCAGACTTCCCCTTCAAATAGGCCATCAGGTCTGTTTCCAATATTTTATCTTCCCCTACAGAGTTCATTAATATTAAAAGTTTCAGGGTGCTGTTGGAAAACCCGCAAAAAAACCATTTTTAGCAAAGAAACTGCGCTTTGTCGCCTTTTCGATGGGCTCACCCGGTTGACAGGCGGTTTGAGGCTATGATTTAATCGTATTACTCGAAATAATTCAACCTGATTATTCTGAATCTAAGGAATAAAAATCGTTTTCAGGTGATCTTTATACGATCAGTCTTATTAATGTTCACCCAAGCAAGGTTCCGAAAAAAACTATGCGCCCCAAAAACAATAAAATTAAATCACCAAGCAGTCCCCTGAAACGCTCTGTCATGATGTTTACCTGGCTGAGCGTATTGGCCGTTGGGCTGTGGGCTTTGATGCATTATTCAGCTCCTGAAAGCAACCTGGAACCTTATAAAAATATTCTAGAATCCAAAGTAATACCGGAAAAGAAAGCGGCCAAGCCGGCAGAATCAGCAGAACCCGAATTCACCCTCCCCAGTGATCTAGATACGGGAACCCTGATTAAAACTGCCACATCTCTGCCGACGCCACAACAATCGCAACTGCCCCGGGAGACTCTGGAGCATATCCAAAAAGGCATGCTGTTAACAGAGGAAGGCAAGTTCAACGCTGGAGATATGGAGTTTGAAGAAGCCGCCAAAATCAGCCCCAATTCACCGGAACTGTTTTCTATCTGGGGCGCGGCGCTTCGCATGGCGAAAAAGTTTGAAGGGGCCAAAAGACGTTTTGCCCGAGCCCATGAACTCTCTCCCAACGATGAAGAAATCACTTTCAACTGGGGCATGACCGAACTCGAAGCCGATCACGCGGAAGAAGCTATCCGTCTATTTCAAAAAACCATAAAACTTTCTCCCAACAACTATATGGCCTACAACATGTTGGGCAAATCCTTCGGCCGCAAGAAAATGTACGAAAAGGAACAATCCGCCTACAAGAAGGCCGTGTCTATCAACCCGGATTTTGCCCAGGGACATTTCAATCTGGGTATTGTGTTGGGCATGCAGAAAAAGTTCAAAACCGCCGGACCGCATTTCCTCAAAGCCATTGAGTTGGACAAGCAGTTCGAAAAACCCTTCGTCATTCAGATGCTGACCGCGTTGGGACTTTATGACCCGGCGGCTGAAAAGCCCATCAAGCAAGATACGCCCAAAACCCCGGAACCGGTTCAGCAGGCAAAAGTCGAAACTGCGAACACAAAAGTCGAAAAAGTCAGCGCCGATAAAAAATCCGAAGGCTCCGACTCCGACCACAAGATGGAAGAAGGATCCAAGAAAGTTAAAAACACGACGACGATAAAAGGCAACATTCAAATCAATGGGAAAAAAGCCGGACCCAACACGCTGGTATTTCTGGAAACCAAAAGCAAACTGAGAGTCGCCAACCAGAAACCTCAAAAACTTACCATCCGCCAGAACGGATTGCAGTTCAGCCCGCAACACTCGGTTGTGCTAGTAGGATCTACCGTCACGTTTTCCAATGAAGACCGCGAGGTGCACAATATTTTCTCCAAGTCTCTGAGCAACCAGTTCAACCTCGGGGCCATGGCATCGGGCGCTTTCAAAACCGTCGATTTCACCCAGGCCGGACCCGTGGTGCTGAGATGCAATATGCATAAAGACATGATCGGAACCCTGTTCGTCGTGCCTAATGGTCATTACACCAAACCCAATGCCAACGGAGACTATCAATTCGACAACATCAACAGCGAAGGCTACATCATGCAGGTCTGGGACCCGATACTGGCTCCCGACGAAGTTGAAGCCAATCTCAAGTCCGCCGACCTGACCGGTGTTGACCAGACTTTTGACTTCAATATCAAGTCCGCTTCGGTTGCGGGTGAAATTCATGACATGACCGACCCGACCGATTACAACGCTATTGTGGATAATATCGAAAAAGAAATGTTGCAAGCCATCGAAGACTGGAAAAATGGCAAAAAGTTTATCTCCCGCAAGCGTATGCTGATGGCCATCACCAAACATTATGCCGGAGAAGGCCTGAAAGGTGCGATCGCTAAAAGTTTCAGCTCCAAACGCAGCATCCAACTGGAACAGAAACTGGATGAGATCCGCAAAGAAATTTCCGGATACGGCAAGTCCGAAGACCCCGTTACCGAAAGCTCACTCATCAGCCAGGCTAAGTTCGCCGTCTCACAATTGCGCCTGAACGTCAAAGAACTCGAAGCCCGCCTCCAGCCTACCCCCGTGGGCCAGGAATAGGATCCACCCCCTAGCGGGGGAGGCAATGTGGCGGTGACGCTGACGCGACCGCAACACCGCCCTGAGGGATAGAATAATAGTCCGTCATCGCGAGCCGAAGGTGACGAAGCAACCCAGAAAACCTGGATCGCCAAGCCGCTTTGCGGCTCGCGATGACGTAGAGGAATAATCAACTTGTCCCCTGCGATGATTCACCGTTTCTCACTCCTGACTTTCTACAATCAGAATGCTATATTAGGATCATGAACTTACTCATCTTCAACACTCTGACCCGAAAAAAAGAGGAATTCATTCCTCTTAAAACAAACCAGATCGGCATGTATGTATGCGGGGTCACCGTCTACGACTACTGCCATGTCGGGCATGCCCGCGCCGCCATCGCCTTCGACACATTTTACCGGTATTTCCAGTACCTCGGCTACGAAGTTCGCTTCGTGCGCAACTTCACCGACATCGACGACAAGATCATCAACCGCGCCAACGAAGAAGGTGTGGACTGGCAGGAGGTCAACCGCAAATACATCGAAGCGTTTTATGAAGACATGGGCAAACTGAATATCGCCGCGCCCACCGAAGAACCGAAAGCCACCGACCACATCCCCGAAATGCTCGACATGATCCAGTCTCTGATCGAACAGGACAAAGCTTATGAGGCGGAGGGAGATGTTTATTATTCGGTCAAATCGTTCAAGGACTACGGTCTTCTTTCCGGGAAAAATATCGACGACCTGCAATCGGGAGCCCGCGTAGAGGTCAGCGAAATCAAGCGCGATCCATTGGATTTTGCGTTATGGAAAAAGAGCAAGCCGGGAGAACCTTTTTGGGAGAGCCCGTGGGGGCCGGGTCGACCGGGCTGGCATATTGAATGTTCGGCGATGAGCAAAAAATATCTCGGCGACACCTTCGATATTCATGGAGGAGGTAAGGATCTGGTTTTCCCACATCACGAAAATGAAATCGCACAATCCTGTGGGTGCACCGGGAAACAACCTGTTCGTTACTGGGTGCATAACGGATTCGTCAACATCGACAAGGAAAAGATGTCCAAGTCTCTCGGCAACTTTTTCACCATCCGCGAAGTTTATAAAAAATATCATCCAGAAGTATTACGCTTGTTTCTCATCAGCAGCCATTACCGCAGCCCCATCGACTTTTCGGAAAAAAATCTGGAAGACGCCACCAAAGTGCTTTCCCGGTTTTATGAAGGACTGGCCGGGGCACGCAAAAAAATTGGCGACTTGAATTTAGCATCCATCTCGGATTTTCAGGAAAAAGTGACCAGTCATCCGCTAACGAAAAAGTTTGAAACCGCCATGAACGACGACTTGAACACGGCTGTGGCGATGGCCCACATGAACGAGGAACTGCGCAATCTCAACACCGCTGTGCTGCGCAAAAATGAAACTTCTCTGGAGGGTCTTGCCATCGCAACCACCGCATGGGAAGAGGCCGGTAAAATTCTCGGACTGTTTGCCCGCACTCCTGAAGAATTTGAAAAAGAACTGTTCGAAATCAAAAACAGCGACCTCAATCTGGATGTCAGCAAAATCGAACAGCTGATCGCAGATCGCAACTCGGCGCGCCAATCCAAAAACTGGGCGGAAGCAGACCGGTGCCGGGAGGACCTGACCCAGATGGGAATCCTTATCGAGGACACTCCGAGCGGCACCGAGTGGAAATTGAAATAACGGCAACCTTCTCCGATGCCTACCTGAAGTTCACCCAGATCTACAATCAACTGCAAGTTCGGGAAGAAGACCACACCATCCGGGTCCCGGAAAAAGTCATCCGCTGTATCTGGAACGATCAATTGTTTTGCGCCCCCTCCCTCAAAACCAAAGACGGCCAAAGCCTGGAAATTACCTATCCCGGATATTGAAATTTCGGCAAAGGCCCCGACTTCACCAGCGCCACCATCAAGGTGAGCGGAAAAGTTTATGAAGGCGATGTCGAGTTGCATGTCTACGCCACCGACTGGAAGGCGCACGGGCACTCGGGGAATCCGGACTTCGACAACGTCATCCTGCATGTTTATATGTGGCAGGGCCGGGGCAAAGCACCTCGGTCACCGTCGAAACAAAAAGATCTTCCTTTTCAATTTGAAATCAAGGATTACCTGACCAAAGGCATTCTTGAGCTTAATGACGAACTCGACTTTGAAGACTACCCGACCTTAAATTCTGGCAATATCGGTCTTTGCCATCAGCCATTGGCGCAACTTTCGGAAGAAAAGCTCACCCACATTTTGAACGCCGCCGGTGAAGCGCGAGTGTTCACCAAAATGGAGCGGTTTCACGACTCAGTCATTATCGAGGGCTATGAACAGACTTTTTATCGGGGCGTTGCCGAGGCGCTGGGTTACCCCGAGAATAAACAACCGTTTCAAACTCTGGCCGACACTTTGCCTTTGACGGAGCTGAATAATCTTGTCACCGCAAAAATCCGCAAGGAAGAACGCGCTCTGCACTATCAGGCTCTACTTTTCGGTGCCTCAGGCCTGATGAATGCCGACGAAGAAAAAAAGCAGGGCTCCGTAAACTCCTGCCAATTTGGAATGCTTACAAAGACAGAGTTCCCCATTCCCCTTTAACGAAAAAGGATTGGAGTTTCGGCGCCATTCGACCCACCAACTATCCTTACAGGCGACTGGCAGGATTAGCCCATTTGCTCGTGCGCCACGAAAAAGCCGGGATGTTCGCTGACTTTATCGGGTCTTATCAAAAGATTCTCATGGCTTCCGGCGAGAACATTCCCGACAAAAAAACTCTAACCGCCTTCAACGATTTCTTTTGTGTGTCCGTCGATGATTATTGGGCCAACCATTACACTCCTGACGGTAAGACTCTGCAGCAATCCCAGCAACTTGTCCGCTCGGCGCGGTCCCGTGAAATTATCATCAACATCGGTCTGCCCATCGGCCTGATTTTTGCGCGTGCGGGGAAATTCAAAGATCTGGAAACGGGACTCAACACCCTTTTTCAAACCGGTCAGAGCGCCAGCGACAATAAGTTACTTCGCTTCATGAAACATTATATTTTTGGCAATCGGGAGGAAATGCTGCGGGTATTGCACTCCGAAAAACAAAATCAGGGGCTGATGCAGATTTATCAGGATTTTTGCACCCAGAACCAGAATAATTGCCTGCATTGTCCGTTTCCCGATGTGGTGAAAAGGTATTTTTCGTAAAAAAACTGCAAAAAACCCATCAATCCCATTGCGCAACCGATCAATTTCCCCTAAAATCGACATCCCCCTTGATTGTATTGAACTTTCGAGATAAAGTGATGGTTACCCCATTCAGCAATAAGGAATACCCGTTTTAATGGATCATTTAGACGAACTGGAAAATCAAAGCATTTTCATCCTGCGTGAGGCCTACAAAAACTTCAAAAACCTGGCAATGCTGTGGTCGATCGGAAAAGACTCCACCATTCTGGTCTGGCTGGCGCGCAAGGCCTTTTTTGGACATTGTCCCATTCCACTGGTTCACATCGACACCACCTACAAGATTCCCGCTATGATTGAATATCGGGACCGAGTCGCCAAAGAGTGGGGACTGAACCTCGTGGTTGGCAAAAATCAGAAGGCTCTCGATGAGGGCATGAACCATGAGAAAGGGCGTATGGTTTGCTGTGAAGCTTTAAAAACTAATGGCCTGCAATGCATCATGGAAGAACATGGTTATACCGGCCTGATTCTGGGTATCCGAAGGGATGAAGAAGGCACCCGCGCCAAGGAACGCTATTTCTCGCCACGGGATAAAAATTTCGAATGGAATTTCAAGGATCAGCCTCCCGAATTATGGGACCAGTATAAAACCAGTTTTGCCGATGACACACATATCCGCATTCACCCGATCCTGCACTGGACGGAACTGAATGTCTGGGAATACATACAACGGGAGAAGATCCCCATCATTGATCTTTACTTCGCCACGCCGGAAGGCAAGCGTTACCGGTCTCTCGGTTGCGCCCCCTGCACTGGCACCATTGACTCCACCGCCAAAAATGTGGACGAGATCGTAGAGGAACTGAAAAACAACACCACCACATCAGAGCGCTCCGGCCGGGCACAGGATCAGGAAAACACCTATGCCATGCAGAAACTGCGAGCCCGAGGATATATGTAAATGGGCGATAACGGCAGCGCACCAGAACTTTCCAGTCGTCTTTTACGGCTGGTCATCGTCGGTCATGTGGATCATGGAAAATCCACTCTGGTCGGACGCCTTCTCTCCGACACCGGAACTCTACCCGATGGCAAGCTCGACTTCATCCGTGATATCTGTAAGCAACAGGGCAAAGAATTTGAGTTCGCCTTTTTGCTAGACGCCCTGGAAGAAGAGCAGGAGCAGGGCATCACCATCGATACCTCACAGATTTTTTTCCATACCGCACAACGCAAATACGTCATCATCGACGCACCCGGTCATAAAGAATTTTTGAAAAATATGGTGACCGGTGCCGCCGATGCCGAGGCCGCCCTCCTGCTGATTGACGCCAAAGAAGGCGTGCAGGAGCAGTCACGCCGACATGGCTACATCTTAAAGCTACTGGGGCTCACACAGGTCGCGGTGGTGATCAATAAGATGGACCTCGTGGGTTATGACGAAAAGGTTTATAGCAAAATTAAAACGGAATACACAGCCTTCCTCGATTCTCTTGGGATTGAAGCGCGGAAGTTCATTCCCGTTTCCGCCAAACTCGGTGTCAACATCGCCGCGATGAAAGATGAAATGCCCTGGTACAAAGGCCCGACTGTTTTGAGCATGCTCGATCAGTTCGAAAAAAAGCCACCACAGGATCATCTCCCGTTCCGGTTTCCGGTTCAGGATGTTTATAAATTTGACGAACGGCGCATCATCGCCGGGCGGGTTGAATCGGGCAAACTCAAGACCGGAGACAGAGTCATCTTCTCCCCTTCAAATAAACAGGCGGTGGTGAAATCCATCGAAGCCTGGAGCGTGCCGGAGCAACCTTCTGTCGCAACTTCTTCCGAGTCCATTGGTTTCACTCTCGATGAACAAATATTTGTCGAGCGTGGCGATGTGTGCACTCTTATGGATCAGTTGCCCATCGTCTCCACCACTTTCGATGCCAATGTTTTCTGGATGGGCAAACGCAATCTGGAAAAAGGCAGAAAGTTCGTCATCAAATTAAACACACAGGAAGTGGAATGTGAAGTGGTTGAATTCAAAAAAGCCATCGATGCCTCTACTTTAGAAACCCTGAGCAATCAGGATTATATCGCCAAGAATGACGTTGCCGAGTTGACCTTGAGGACACGGAATCCGGTAGCCTTCGACCTGTTCGGGTCCATCGCCAACACCGGCCGGTTTGTTCTGGTCGATGAATTTGATGTTTGTGGTGGCGGCATCATCACCACCTACACCCCGACAACCAAATCCGACAAACTCCGGGACGAAGTCCGCACCCGGGATTTCAACTGGATCAAAAGTGAAATCAAGCCTGATGAAAGGGCATACAGGAACGGACATCGGGCAGCACTGATTCTCGTTACTGGTGACCCCGGCACCGGCAAAGGCCCGCTGGCCAGAACTCTCGAACACAGCCTGTTCCAGAATAATTTCCAAAGTTATTTGCTCGACCGCAGAAACGTCAACCTCGGAGTCGGTGCCGATTTGAGTGACCCAAAAAACAGCGGCGAAGGCGAATCAGCAAGACGACTGGGCGAAGTGGCAAAACTTTTTCTCGATGCTGGCCACGTGGTGATCTCCACCTCCAACGCCTTCCATCAGGAAGACCAGGCTGACCTCAGACTATTGGCCAATCCCTATCAGGTTGTAGAAATTCAAGTAGGCAATCAATCGTCCGGAGAACCCGATCTGGTTCTCTCTTTGGATGAAGCGCAGAACGCCAAAGAAGCCTCCCTCAAAATTCAGAATTTCCTCAAAGAAAAGAAAATTCTGTTAGGCCATAACTACTCAATCTAACCCACTCGGCGTGGGGCCAACTGCCATAGCTCTTATTGGCAAGCAGTCGGTTATCTCGGCTTAAAAAGGTTTAGCTCCCTCTTTCTCAAAGAGAGACCTTTGCGTAAGTCGCAAAAGCGTAAAGTCGAGATTCTCACGGAGCCTGTGCTGAGCGAAGCCGAAGTATTCAGAATGACAAGAAACGCCAGCTTGTCATCCTCGAGGAGCCGAAGGCGACGAAGAATCTTGGGTCATGCAAAGCTCTCTCAAAGAGGGCTGGGGTGATTTACATCTATCTGTTTTTCGATTGACATTACCCCTATTATCGGGCATTAATAGCGTTCCTTAAAAGCGGAAAAATCGGAGTTAGCTTCACCATGCCAAAGATCAAGGTCATCAATACAGAAACTGACGAAATCATTGATTTTAAAGCCGGTTATGGTGCCAACCTGCGAAAGGCCTCGCTCTACAACGATGCCGAAGTTTATAAAGGACTCAACAAGTTCTTAAACTGTCGCGGACATGGCTTGTGTGGCAAATGCGTGGTAGAAATTGAGCCGATGGAAAACGTCAACCCACGCACCTTTTTTGAAAATCTTCACAAACTCGAACCCCATCAAAAACTCGGCTGCCGCGTAAAAGTTTACGGCGACATCACCGTCAAAGCCGCCATCGCCGACTGACCCCTTCGAACGTTCCTTCCCCAGAATTTCCGTTTATATCTTTAGAATAATAAGCAGTGGCAGGAGTATCAGTCCCATCGCTCCAATGAAAGCGTGGACCAGCACGTCCCAGCGTTTGCTGAACGGGACGATTATGATACAGTACAGGCAGACCAAATAATCCAACAGGGTGTTGTCGTCGTGGGTCTGATTCATAATCAGGTAATAGACCAGACAAAAGGCGATGGTGTAAAACAGGAGTCTGTGGATTTTCAGGCTCTGGGCCGTCTTCTTCCTGAACGCCATGAACAATCCCATAAAAATATTGAGGATATAAAATCCAATCGCGGCCACCACCCAGATAAGCGAAGGCGACGATGTTATTTTTGGGATGAGAGTGGTTTCCATAAAACAGAAAATCTCAAGAGGATAAATCGCATATTAACATGAATCTACAAAACCGAAAAGTGATCATCACCGGCGCCGGTGACGGCATCGGCAGAGCCCTTGCTCTGGCCTTTGCCAAAGAAGGCGCAAAGGTTGCCGTCTGCGCCCGGAGCCAAGATCGCCTCGACTCCTTGTCCGATAAAATTGAGGGTGCCGGGCATCTTTTCCATTCCTCTGACCTTGGCACGGCGAAAGGTGTCGAGTCCTTTTATGAAAATATAATGAAACAACTGGGTCAGGTCGATGTGCTGGTCAACAATGTCGGTGCGATTTTAAAGCTGGTCGATTTTTTTGCACTGACCGATCAGGACTGGGAAGATTCGTTCCAGATCAATCTGATGTCTGCAGTTCGACTGAGTCGGCACTGCATTCCGTCGCTGAAAAAATCTGCTTGCGCCAGAATCATTAATATCTCATCCATTGCCGCGGCCAGCCCGCAAGAAGCATTCCCCCATTACAGTGCTATGAAGGCAGGGCTTTCCAATTTGACGGTTTCTCTGGCCCAGACCCTTGCGCCGGATAAGATTCTCGTCAACTCCATTTCCCCCGGCCCGGTGTGGAGCAAATCCTGGGAAGACGAAGCGAAAAGTTCCGGGTCTGATTTCGAACAGGTGAAAAAAAAAATCATGGAACAAACCGGAAAAACTATTCCTCTCAATAGAATGGGCATGCCGGAAGATTTGACCGGACTGGTTCTGTTTCTGGCTTCCGAGCAATCCGGTTGGATCACAGCCACAAACTTTAGCGTCGATGGCGGTATCACCCGCAATCCATTTTAGGTCTTATGATGACAGGCAAAACTGAATTTTTATCCAGCCTCGTTATCGGCCTGAGCCTGCTCGCCGGGTGCTCGGTTTCCCGAACCGTCAATGAGGGTAAAATCCTGGTCACTCAAGACTCCCCTATTTTTGACAAACGTTTTGAATCCGTTACGATCAAAGATATTAACCTGAAAAATTTCTGGGTTCAGGGCGATTCATCCGATGAACGTGAACCAGTTCCGTTGGACAACCACACATTTTCCCGCATTACCGAGCAGGTGAAACGGGCGGTGGTGAATATTTACACCATTCGACTGGAGGAACGTGACGCCAAATTTGGCATCGCCCCTAATGATCTTTTACCGATCAGGATTCCTCTTGTTTCCGCCATTCTCGATATCATTCCCTTTCAGGTCCCCATTCCCTTTAAAGAGGAAGGGTACAGCCTGGGTTCTGGTTTCCTGATCAACCGTGAAGGCTACATCCTCACCAATGCTCACGTGATTTCAAATTCTGTCAACATTCGTGTTGTCCTGTCTGAAGGGAAAAAAGAATACCCCGCTACAATTATTGGCATCGACCGCATGACCGATACCGCTCTGATTAAAATTGAGCCGGACTTCACTCCCGCCGTTTTGCCCTTTGGCGATTCGGACAAGCTTAAAATGGGAGAAGTGGTTCTGGCCATGGGGAATCCGCTGGGGTTCCAACATTCGGTAACGTCCGGGCTGATCAGCGCCAAAGAGAGAGTGGCGCCCTCCGCCAGTGACCGTTACGTAAACTTTCTGCAAACCGACTCGGCCATCAACCCCGGTAGCAGTGGCGGGCCTCTTGTCAATCTTCATGGCGAAGTGGTGGGGATCAATACGGCTATTGTTGAACATGCGCAATTGATTGGCTTCGCGATTCCTATCAACACCGTAAAAGATGTCATGGGCATGCTGATCACTGGAAAAACGGAAAGAGGATGGTTCGGAGCCCACGCAGCACCGATATCCCCTGCAGAAGCCTTGGAGTTGAACTACTCGGAGTCTGAAGGCATGATTATCAAGGGCGTGGAAAAAGACAGCCCTGCCGAGCAGTCCGGCCTCAAAATAAATGATGTCATCACCCAGTTAAATAAAATGCCGATCACCAATCTGGCTATTTTGCGGCGAAAACTACTGGCTCTCGTCCCGGGACAGGAAATTCATTTAACTATATTCAGGGATCGGGAAACCCTCGAGATCACAAGCACCCTGGCACGAAAAAAAACCGGGGATGAAATAAAGGCCGAACCAGCCTCCTGATTTTTTTAATAAAAATCGCCCAGCTTGCATTTTAGATCGAGCCACAGTATTCTTCTAATATCAAAATAGATAATCCCGTGTTTTTTTGCGGGACTCTTGGTTAATTTTAAAATGAACGGTATTTATTATGTCCATTAATCCACAAATCTTTCGCGAATACGATATCCGCGGTGTGGTCGGCAAAGACCTCACCCCCGAAACCGTTCAACAAATAGGCCAGGCCATCGGCACCTATATGAGACGCCAGGGCGGAAAATCGCTGGTGGTCGGATGGGATGTTCGCTCCAGCTCCATAGAGTTCCGCGATATTTTATCCAAGGCTTTAAACTCGACCGGATGCGATGTCGTGGACATCGGAATGGTTCCCACCCCCGTTTCCTACTTCGCCCTGCATCATCTTCAGGCTGATGGCGGCGTAATGATCACCGGCAGCCACAATCCGCCGGAGTTTAATGGCTTCAAAATCAGCCAGGGCCAAAGCAGTCTATATGGCGAAAAGATCCAGGAACTGAAAGGCCTGATCGAGTCTAAAGATTTCGAAACGGGATCTGGGAAGATCGAGCAAACAAATGTTATGGAAGCTTATATGGAAAATATCTGCTCCATCATAAAGATCCCCAGAAAAGTGAAAGTTGTGGTCGATGGCGGTAACGGTTGCTTCGGTATTGTAGGACCACAACTCTTGAAAAGACTCGGACTGGAACCCATAGAAATTTTTTGCGCACCGGATGGCACTTTCCCCAACCACCACCCCGACCCGACAGTGGAGGAAAACCTGCAAGGGTTGATCGAAAAAGTCCGATCCGAAAATGCAGAGCTGGGTATCGGGTTTGACGGAGATGCCGACCGTATTGGCATTGTCGATGAAAAGGGTAATATTTTATGGGGCGACCAGTTACTGACCATTTTTGCACGCGACATTTTATCGAGAAACCCCGGCGCCACTATTGTGGGTGAAGTCAAATGTTCCCAGAATCTATACCAGGATATTGAAAAGCATGGCGGCATCCCGGTCATGGCACCGGCGGGGCACTCGCTGATTAAAAAGAAAATGAAAGAGACCGGCGCACTTCTGGCCGGGGAAATGAGCGGCCACGTTTGTTTCGCCGACAATTATTTAGGGTTCGATGACGCAGTGTTTGCCGCCGGCCGAATATTGCAAATTGTCGCGCACTCTAAATTAAAAGTTTCTGAAATGCTCGCCGACCTTCCCAAAACAGCCTACACACCCGAAATTCGCATCGACTGTCCCGACGACAAAAAGTTCGAAATAGTTCGCGAGTTGACAGACTTTTTCAGGAGCCAATACGAAGTCATTGACATTGATGGAGTGCGGGTCAACTTTGGCGATGGCTGGGCCTTGATTCGCGCTTCCAATACCCAGCCAGTACTGGTGCTGAGGTTTGAGGCCGAAACAAAGGGCCGCCTTAAAGAACTGGTCGGCATCATCAAAAAACAAATGGATAAATACCAACCCGTTGTCCAGTTTGACTATCAAGCATGCTAAAGAAATATCTTCACACCCGTTTTCGTGTCTCCGACATGGAGCAGTCCCTTCAGTTTTACAGAGATATTCTGGGCATGGAAGTGCTGGAGCAAAAAACTTCTCCACGAGGTTCAATACTGGTGTTCCTGCGTTTTCCTGATACCAACTGCGAACTCGAGTTGTGCTCGTTTCCCGACTCGGGAAGAGTAGAAGTCCCCGAAGATTTGGTGCATCTCGCCTTTGAAGTCGAAAATCTGGAAAACTGCATCTTTAAGCTGAACCACGCGAGAATCCCCATCACCGAAGGGCCGATCGAAACTTCAAACGGAACCCGTTTCATTTTCACCGAAGATCCGGACAAATACGAAATCGAATTGATGCAGCCGGCGAACCGCCGGCGGTAGCGAGCAAACGCATATCTGGCGAGCAAAAACTATCTCGGCTTGACGGGCCTTTGCCCAGTTGGCCCACGCCCAGTGGTCACCTTATTATCATTCCTGCGTAACCCACGACCTGTTCCATATCGCCGCTGACTTCTCCGGAAGTCATGTACTTGACCAACTCGGCTTCTTTGGCACCCAGACTTTCAGAACAGTACAACATAACGGTGACCGGATTGACCCCGCACATGGAGATCTTTTCTGACTGCACCGTTTCAAACAAAGCAGTTGGATCGCGGTTTTGAATGCAAGTGATGGCCATGCGGTCTTTGGTCCCGGCCTTGTCATGCGATTCATAATGCGTCATGTCCGAACTGGCTACCAGTAACACCGGTCGGCCCAACTTGTTCACCGCCCGCACAATGCCCTCACTGAGTTCTTTACAGGCTGAGATTTTCATCCTCATGAGACAAATCGGAACAATCTGAAATTTATTTTTAAAATATTGCAGGAATGGTAACTGGGTCTCAAGGGAATGCTCAAACTGGTGCGCAGAAGAATCCTTTTTCGCCATGTTCGTTTCTTCGCAGATGGCGTTTGCCAGTTCGTGGTCGATGACAATGTCACCCATCGGCATGGACCATGTTCCCTCTGTCATGACCGCCACCGCCTCGCCCTTACCTGTGTGATTGGGGCCGATCAAGATAACCGTGTCCGGAATTTCTATCCTCGAATACACCGCCCCCGCCACATCGCCGGAATACTTGAACCCGGCATGAGGTGCGACAATGCCAAGAACCCGGCCCTTCTTCGCGTTCCGATCAATATGCGCTTCCACTTCCCGAATCAACGCCTCACGCTGAGCAGGATAAAATCTGCCTGCCACAGCGGGCTGACGATTTTCAGGACTCTCTGGATCCGAAAATATCATTGCCGAATTTCTCCGGTCATCGGTACAAACACAACACCAGTGATGAACCGTTCTTTCAGGCTTCCGTCTTCCTGCTTGGTCAACACCATCAGATCCTGCGGCGATCCGCTTCTCCCCAGAGGAAGCACCATCCTGCCACCGACTTTCAACTGGTCAAGCAGAAGTTGGGGAATTTTGGGCGCCGCCGCGGTGATGAGAATTGCATCGAAAGGAGATTTTTCCGGCCACCCTTGGTAACCGTCGCCATGCCTGACAGTCACATTGTTATAGCCCATCTCTTTCAGCTTACTATCTGCGGTGCGGGCAAGCGATTCCACAATTTCGATGGTGTAGACCTGCTTGACGATTTCCGCCAGCACAGCCGCCTGATACGCCGAACCGGTACCGATTTCCAGAACACGGTCATCGGCCTGCAACATTGCGCTCTGAGTCATCAGCGCAACAATATAAGGTTGCGAAATAGTCTGGTCTTCTTTTATGGGAAGGGCAAAATCGGAATAAGCCCGGTCTAAAAATTCGGGCTCGACAAACAAGTGGCGGGGAACCTTTAGCAGGGCCTGCAAAACAGCGGCATCGTGAATGCCACGATGCTTGATCTGATCTTCGACCATCTCTTTTCGGGCAGACTCAAAATCTTCAGAAAGGACGGACATAGACATAAAGAATGCCGAACAGAAAACGGTAACCAGGCAAGAAAAAAATGCTTTAAAAAATGAGCCCGTTTTTCTTGAGCCATTCATGGGCATCAAACTTTTTGTTGGCAAACTCCTGGAATTCGATTTCTTTTTTAGAAAGTTCCTGTCCATCGATGAACTGCGGCTTTTGCGAAGACTTCTTACTCCTGCGCTTCTTGGGCGCGGGCCGCTCCTCCATGAGTTCCTCTTCAACTTCCAGCTCCAGCGAGTCGGTCAACACTTCCATCTTAAGGACCAATACCATAAAACTCTTGGGGCAGATATTGTCGTCTTTCTGAATTTCAGAAACGATCTTTTTAACTTTAGGTGAAGTCATGACAGCTTCGGTGATTGCCTTGGACAACTTTTCAAAACTTCGCTCACTCCCATCGGAATCACTCACAAAATCCCCCTTTCAGTTTCCTGATAAAAAATACTCGATCAAAAATAATACTTCGTTTCTTCATTCAACCTTAAACCTCTCTCACCACCTTGTCAAGCCGGGTTGCCCCGGAGGCAATTTGCAATGGCCTTTTCTGCTTTCAGATGGCCTTGGAGGCAGATAATTACTAATAAAGAGGGACCGACGAGTCGACTTTCTCCGACCATTCGTTGATGCCGCCCCGCATGCTTTTGAGGTTGCGGAATCCCATTTCTTCCAATGCTTTCAGTGCTTTCATCGAGCGCACCCCGGCCTTGCAGTGCAGCACAATCTCGTCATCGGGATTCAACCCATTCAACCGGGTAAGATCTTTGGCCTCAATATCACCCAATGGAATCAAGGTTGCCCCTTCAATTTTGCAGATGCCGTATTCCGAAGGTTCCCGAACATCGATCAATTTGAAGGCGTGCTTCTTGTCCAGCATTTGTTTGACCTGCTCCACAGCAATTTCCTTTTCCAGATCGGCGGCCGACTCTTCAACCGGCATGATGCCGCAGAACTGCTCGTAGTCGATCAACTCCGTGATAGTCGGGTTGTCGCCACAAATGGGGCAGGCCGGATCCTTGCGCAATTTCATTTCCTTGAACTTCATCGACAAAGCATCAAACAGCAGGAGCCGCCCTACCAGCGATTCGCCGACACCCAGCACCAGTTTGATCACTTCGTTGGCCTGAATCAGCCCGACAATGCCCGGCAGAATTCCCAGCACTCCGCCCTCGGCGCAACTGGGCACCAGTCCCGGTGGCGGCGGTTCCGGATACAGACAACGGTAGCACGGCCCAATGCGGGAATCGAACACCGAGGCCTGGCCTTCAAAGCGCAGGATACATCCATATATATAAGGTTTCTTCAACAACACGCAGGCATCGCTGGCCAGATAACGAGTGGGGAAGTTGTCTGTACCATCAACGATGATATCGTAGTCGGCAAAAATCTCCATCACATTTTCTGAAGTCAAACGCGTGTTGTAAGTGGTAACATTGATGCTGGAATTTAAATCGGCAATACGGTCTTTGGCCGAATCCACTTTCAGTTTTCCGACAGTCGACTCGCCATGCGCCACCTGCCTTTGCAGGTTACTAAAATCAACCACGTCAAAATCGATCAAACCCAGATTCCCCACTCCAGCCGCAGCAAGATACAAAGCCAGCGGCGAACCCAGCCCGCCAGTACCAATCAAAAGCACCTTGGAATCACAAATCTTTTCCTGCCCCTCAACCCCCACCTCCGGCAAAAGCAGGTGCCGACTGTAACGGTTGATCTGATCTTGTGTCAAAGCCATAACGAACCATCCTTTAAAAAACGATCACTATTTTCTCTAATATTGGTTAGATTCAATTGTATCAGAAAAGATTCTCCAATCAACGGGGCTATGCTGGAGGAAGGATTGCGGTGGCTCCTTAAGCCCAGAACAAGGGTTATCAGTAATAACGAGCCATTGCTAGTTGCCCCCCTCGCAGAAGGCCGCCTCAAAACCAGCTATTGAGCCTTCCAAGACTGAATCGGGCAAGCAATAAGAAATGCGAAAATACCCCGGCAGGCCGAATCCCCTGCCCGGCACTACCAGCACCTTTTGCTCAGCCAGCTTTTTGACGAATTCCACCTCATCTTCCAGCGGCGATTTCGGAAAAAAATAAAATGCGCCCTGAGGTTTCACCACCTGATACCCAATCCGGGTCAGTTCCTTATAGAGATAGTCGCGCTTTCGGCGATATTGCTCCACATCCACCGTCACCCCCTGCACCTGTTTCACCACCCGCTGAATGAGTGCCGGGGCGTTGACGAATCCCAATACCCGATTGCAGAATATCAGTCCCGCCATGAGTTCTCCGGCAGACTCGCATTTTGGATGCACCGCCACAAACCCAATGCGCTCACCAGGCAATGCGATGTCTTTTGAATGGGAAGTGATATAAATACTGTTCGTATAAAACTCCATGATGTTCGGTGCCTCGACCCCATCAAAAGTGATTTTTTTATATGGGTCGTCCGAGATCAGATAAACAGCCTTGCCGAGCTTGTCCGAATGCGCTTTTAAAATATTCGACAACTCCTGCAACTCCCGCCGCGAATAAACCACCCCGGTCGGGTTGTTCGGCGAATTGATAATAACGGCTTTGGTTTTTTCGTTGAGCGCGTTTTTCAACGCCAAAAAATCGAGACGAAAATCTTCCAACGTCGGCACTGCCACCGCCTTGCCGCCGTGGTTGTCGGCATAAAACAGGTACTCGACAAAATAAGGCGTGAAGATGATGACCTCATCGCCCGGATCAAACAGAGTTTTTAAAGTGATGTTGAGTCCGCCCGCCGCGCCGCACACCATAACCACATCGTTGGCCGAAAGTTCCACCTTGCATTCAGGAGATAAGGACTCGGCAATCACCGCCCGCACATCGGCGAACCCGGCATTGGGCATATAACGGTGCAAGCCGAGCGACTCATCGCCAGCACTTTCTATCAAGGCTTTACGGACTTCCTCTGGTGGTTCCATCACAGGATTGCCGAGAGACAAATCGAACACGTTGTCCTCACCGAATTCCTTTTTCAGCCGGATACCTTCCTCAAACATTTTACGAATCCATGAAGAATTCTCCATGAACCCGGACACTTTTTGCGATATCGTCATACTAAAACTCCACTATAAAAAACTCACGCACGTCGAGATACTTGATCCGGTCGGATAACAGGCTCATACCTATCATATTCCCCCGAAATGAACAATAAGGATATGATCCGTTGTCTGCGGAGACTCTCCGCGCTATATTGGAATGCATTATGACCACTCCAATCATTCAGTTCATTGATGTATTCAAGTCCTACAAGAGCGGGTCGCAATCGGTGACTGCGCTGGAGGCGGTGAACCTGAGCCTTGAAGCCGGAGACTTCGTCACCATCATGGGCCCCAGCGGAGGCGGAAAAACTACTTTGCTCAACCTTCTTGCAGGACTCGACCTGCCCGACAAGGGACAGATCATCCTCAACGGTCGCAAAATTTCTGACTTCTCCGATCACGAACTGACTCTGCTACGGCGAAAAGAAATCGGTTTCGTGTTCCAGTTTTTCAATCTCATGCCCACGCTCACGGTGATGGAAAATGTAGAACTACCGCTTCTGCTGGCGCATTCATCCCGTACCGCTGGCGAGCGCATTAAAGCCCTGCTCGACTATGTTGGGCTCTGGCACCGTGCCGATTCCTTCCCCGCCGAACTTTCAGGAGGGGAAATGCAACGCGTCGCCATCGCCCGCGCTCTCGTGCACCAACCTGTCATCTTGCTTGCCGACGAACCCACCGGCAACCTCGATTCGGAAAATGGACTAAAAATTATCGACCTCATGCGCCAAGCCGCTACCGATTTTAAAACAACGGTGGTCATGGTCACCCACAACCCACAGGTCGCGGCCATCGGTAACCGTCATTTCGAAATTCGCGACGGCAAACTGACCGACCAGACAGCATGAGCTTTCTGCTTTATTTCAAAGACCTGTTCATCGCACTCATCCTGCGTCCGTTATTGCGCGACCCGTTTCGCACCGCCATCACCATCCTCGGCGTAGCAGTAGGCGTCGCCGTGTTTCTCAGCATTCGTCTCGCCAACCAGCAAACCATGATGTCGTTCACCGAAAGTGTAGACTTGGTGTTAGGCCGAGCCGATGCAGTCATCCGGGTGGAGGGGTTGGATTTCGATGAAACGGTTTTTGAAAAACTCCACACCCTCCGGAAAGAGATCAAAGCCTACCCGGTGATTGAAGGATATGGCGTCGAGTCCACCAGCGGCGAGGTGGTGGAAATTATCGGCACCGATCTATTACAAGATAGTGGCATCCGCGACTTTTCCATTAAGACTGTAGAAGAAGGTCTGAAAGGATTAATCCCGCTCATCACCGATCCAGCGGGAATTATCCTTCCGGAAAAATTCGTACCGGGCACCCGTTTTGCCCCCGGCCATACCATCGAATTCCTGATAAAAGGGAAAGTAAAAACCCTCAACGTCAACGCAATATTGGCAGACGAAGGTATCGCCAAAGCCTTGAACGGCAATTTCGCCTTGATGGATATTGCCGCAGCACAAAACGTGTTCGACAAAGTGGGCCGACTGGATCGCATCGACATTCAGTTTCTAAAATCTGACGACTTCGAATCCATGCAGGAAAAAATTGCCGTCCTGCTTCCCGGACATATGAAGGTCGAACGGCCGCAACGCAAGAACAAACAAGTCGGAAAAATGTTGCAGGCGTTTCAATATAACCTCACGGCCTTAAGTTTCGTCGCCCTGCTAGTCGCCCTTTACCTGATCTATAACATGATCGCCCTTTCAGTAGTACGCCGAAGAGTGGAGATCGGCACCCTGCGTGCGATAGGTGCTACCCCTACCCTGATCGCGCTGATTTTTTTTCTGGAAGCCGGGGTGATCGGCGCTATCGGCTCTGTACTGGGAATCGGATTAGGATATTTCTTCGCGCAGTTTTCCCTCGATGCCGTTTCTCTCACCGTCAACAACCTTTACGCACCGAGCTATGTCACCGAAGTGGATTTCCAATGGAGCCAGATGGGGCCCTATTTCGTTCTAGGTGTGGGGCTTAGTTTTATTTCTGCCCTCATCCCCGCCTGGGACGCAGCCACCACCCCGCCGACCTCGGTCATGCGGCGCGGCAGTTATGACCTGAAACTGTTTCGCGGTAGCCGCGGACTGAACCAGACCGCGGTGGCGGTCGTTCTACTCTCAGCACTTTGCACGCAACTGCCGCCGATCAACCACTTCCCCTATTTCGGATTCTTTTCAGTTTTTTTAATCATTCTCGGTCTTTCCTTATTGTCACCGGCGGTTTTGCTGTGGACCCGCGACCAACTGCATAACTTTTGCAAGAACCGGTTTGGCGGAGAAGGACTCTTGGCCTGCATGAATCTGTCACAAAATGTCGGGCGCAACGCGCTTGCCGTTTCATCACTGGCCATCGCATTCATGATGGTCATCAGCATGTCGATCATGGTGCACAGCTTTCGCCAGACAGTGATTGTGTGGATCGACCAAACATTGCGGGCCGACCTGTTTGCGCGGGTGGCAGGAGGTCGCGATATCGACTACCAACATACCCTGCCCGCAGAATCGGTAGAAAAGTTAAAATCGTTAAAAGGCATTGCCGCAGTCGATCAATTCCGCGCTCTCGATATCACTCATAATGATCTTCCAGTTGTGCTGGCCACCGGCGATTTTTCCGTACTGTCTCGGTATGGTAATCTGGTGATCAAGTCCGGTCCGCCCGCACAGGAACTCGCCCGCGTCATGGTCGGGAATAACAAGGCCATGATTTCGGAAGCGTTTTCTCTCAAGCACAAGGTGGGTATGGGCGATAGTATAGAGTTACAGACCCCCAACGGCCCGGCTCAAATGGAAGTTGCCGCCATCTATTTCGATTATTCCCGCGAGCGCGGTTATATTATTCTCGATCGCACCACGTTTTTAAAATATTACAGGGAAACCGCCATCAACAGTTTTGTTATTTACCTTGAAGATAAAACCCGGCTCGACTCCGTACGCCAGGAAGTCCTCAAAACTTTAAAAGACCATCGGCTAATCATCCGTTCCAATTCCGAATTGAAGCATCAGGTACTCGAAGTGTTCGACAAAACTTTCGCAATCACTTACTCGCTTGAAATCATCGCCATACTGGTGGCGGTGCTGGGACTTTTCAATACTCTGGTTTCGCTGATTCTCGAACGAAAACGGGAGATAGGAATCCTCAGATTCCTCGGCGCATTCACAGGGCAAGTCAAGCGTATGATATTGATCGAAGCGGGAATACTGGGGTTGATCGGCTCGGCAATGGGCTTCATGGCGGGAGTGATAGTTTCCTATATCCTGATCTTTGTGATCAACAAACAATCCTTCGGCTGGACCATTCAGGTGCATTTTCCCGCTCTGTCCATCCTGATGATGGTGGTATTATTCTGGGGACTTTCCTTACTGTCCGGACTTTACCCTGCAAGGCTGGCAGAAAAACTCAACCCCAAAGAAGCGGTGAGAGTGGAGTGACCACCAGGCGTGGAACCTACTACAAAAAGTTTAAGGTCAGGTAGTAAATGCCAGCCAGAGCGAGAACAGGCCCACCAAACAATTTTAATGCGGAAACCCAGTTCATTTTTTTGACCAAGGTGCCTTCTTTCATATTACTGATTATAAAAGGGTGTGGCGGGGTGTGGTGAAAGATCATTTTGACGGCAGGCTTTGGCTTTTCCTCTTCTTTTTCCTGGCTGGTCTGATGATGATATCCTAAAATTTTTGCGCCCCGCTCCAACTCCTCTGGATCGAGGTTTCCATCCCGGTTCTCGTCATAGCGGTCTTTAAGAGACTCGTCTTGTTCAATTTTATTTTTGGCAGACAAAAAATATTTAAACTTTAACTTCTTCCTTTTTTCTGCCTTGAAGCCGGATCTGACAGAACCCAGAACATAGAGCGGCTCTCCAGATACAAAACACCATTCCAGAAACCGGATTCTGTTGGAAAACAGCCATGAAGAGTTTTCCCATTTAAATCGTTTTAATTTATCCCGGTGTTCCGTCAACGCCTGTATCAACGATGGCGGCAACTCGTCCAATCGGTTCGAACGGGTGAGAAATTCTTTATCAGATTTTTCGCGCTTTATCTCGGCTCCCCGCACATAGACCAGAGCTCGGGCGCCACTGCCATCATTTAAATAAAAGCCATCATGGGAATAACACTGATCCAGAGTCTTCCAGTATGAATTGTCCTTGGAACGAACCTCTTGCTGAATTTCGATGGAGAAAAAGAGACAGCCCTTCCCAGAGAGGGGGGCCTGAATGGCGGTTTGCACTTCGCTGTCAATCTGCCCCTTAATCTCGACATTACTGCCTACCGCACCGGTATTAATTTTTGAAGTGGGGATGTTTTCTATGGTGCGCTTGATCCTTAACTCGCGGAATCCGGAATAGAACAGGTACAATCCGCCTCCAATACCTACTGCCGAATGAACCACAAGGTCTATTGTCATAAGGCAATACCTTTGGGGATCAGAATTCAGGCAGGTCGATTTTTATCTCGACATCCTGCCTTTCGGCCTCGCTGACCTGAAACATCTCTACTTCCTGCAAGCGCATAAAGTTAGCGATAAAGACATCAGGAATCTGTTGGATGCGAATATTATGATTGTTGACGCTGTCGTTATAGAATTCGCGCCGGTCTGCGAGAGTTTCCTCCAACTGGGAAATGCGCTCCTGCAACTGCATGAAGTTCTGATTGGTTTTAAGTTCTGGATAGTTTTCTGCCAGAGCGAAAAGCCCTTGCAGTCCGGAGCTGATCTGCCCGCTCGCCACAGCTTTTTCCCCCATGCTTTGAGCCCGCTGATAATTTTCTCGCGCAGACATCAGGCGGTCGAGAATTCCTTTTTCAAATTTAGCGAAGCTTTCACAAACGGAAATCAGTTTAGGCAACTCCTCATATCTTTGTTTTAAGATGACATCGATATTGGCCCAGGCCTTCTTGATATTTTCCTTTAAGGCAACCAGTCCGTTATAGAGCGTAAAAAAATAACCAACCAACGCTGCCAGGACAAATAGAATTCCTCCCAGAAAAACCATATCCATATATTGCCTCCCGAAAAATATGAATTCGTGATGCTATTGGCAATTATTGTAACAGGGGATCTTACGAAATATCGAAAAGATACGTGCGACCACAGCTATATGGAATTACGAGTCGGGGCGACATCGCCCGCCAAACGCAAATCAACCAGCTTTATTTCAAGCTTTTCTCTGCCGTTCCAGCTGTTGAGATTGAGTTCGTAGACAATATCAAAAAGTTCTGTGGCAACATCGACCGACTCAAACACATCGGCGAAACCGAAGCCCACGCCTTCAATCCGACCCTTGCCCTGGCTGGTGCGAAAACGGACATGGGTTTTTTCTTTACCGATCAGCTTCACTTCCTGAAGTTTCACGGCTTGTGACATGAAGCATGGCACCGGATTTTCCGCGCCAAACGGTTCGAGCAAAGCCATCCGACTATAAAGGGAGAGGTTGATTTCTTCCAGACTCAGCACCGCATCCACCCGCACTTCGGGAATCAGGTCGTCTTCGTTCAAATACCGGTGCCCCAACTCATTCATAGCAAGGCGGAACGCATCGACTTGATCTTCTTTAATGGTGAGTCCGGCGGCGTAGGCATGACCGCCAAATTGAACAAGGTGCTCGCCACAATCGGTGAACGCCTTAAACAGATTGAAGCTGGGGATACTGCGACCCGACCCCTTCCCTTGCCCCGCTTCCAAAGCGATGAGAACCGTCGGTCGGTGATATTTATCGACCAAACGGGAAGCGGCGATACCGATCACTCCCGGATGAAAAATTTCTGATGCCAGCACAATCACCCGATCCTTTTGAACATCTATTTCGCTGCGAAAAAGTGATTCTGCTTCTGCTACGGTTTCTTCCTGAATTTCTTTTCGCTCCGTGTTGGTGAGTTCCAGTTCCAATGCTAGAGCTTTGGCTTCTTTTAAATTTGTGGCGGTCAACAAATGCAGGCCGCTATCGGCCCGACCCAGTCTGCCAGCGGCGTTGAGTCGAGGCCCCAAACCGAACCCGACCGAACGCGCATCGACATTGCCGACAATACCTGCGGTTTCTTTTAGAGCAACCAGCCCGGGCTTTGCAGTGGTGGACAACATTTTGAGTCCATGCAAAGTCAAAATATGATTCTCGCCGGTTAACGGCGCGACATCGGCTATGGTACCCAGAGCAAACAAATCCAAATGCCTTTTTAAATTAGGCAGGCGTTCTTTGGACCAGCCTGCCGAATGCAAACCGTTTCGCACCGCAATGGCCAACTTGAAGGCCAGACCCACTCCGCTTAAAAACCGATAAGGGTAATCACAGTCGGCACGATGCGGATTGAGCACCGCAATGGCCGGGGGCAATCCCTCTTCCCCCACTTGATGATGGTCGGTGACTATAACATCCAATCCGATTTCATTGGCCAGCGTCACCTCTTTCACGCCGGTGATGCCACAATCGGCGGTGATCATCAGTCCTGCGCCGCCCTCTCGTATCTTACGAATCGCGTCGGAGTTGAGTCCATAACCTTCCGATTGGCGTTCGGGCAAATAAGCTTTGACCGGACAATTCAGGTCGCGAAAAAAATGCGTGAGAAAAGCGGCGGAGGTCACCCCATCAACATCATAATCGCAGAAAACGGTGATGGCCTCTTTTTGTTCCAGAGCCTGAATCACCCTGTCGACCGCTTGTTGCATGCCGTTCATCAAAAACGGATCGTGCAGGCGGGCGAAATCTGCTTCTATAAAATCTTTCGCAGACTCTTCCGACGTCACCCCGCGATTAACAAGCAGCGTCGCCATCGCAGTGGGAAGCTTAAGTCCACCCTCCAGGAGAGACACCGTTTCTGCAGGCGGTTCGGCCAGACACCATTTTTTATTTGATAGAGAAAGCATAACTTAACGAGTAATGTGTTCTGTGACACCTCTGAATGTTCGGCGATGAATCGGGCAGGGCCCGTGCTCGGCAATCAAGTCCCGATGCAATTGCGTTCCATAACCTTTATGTCTGGCAAATTCATACTGTGGGTACAGGCGATGATAGTCTTCCATGATACGATCACGGGTCACTTTGGCCAGGACCGAAGCGGCGGCTATGGAAAAACTTTTTGCATCCCCTTTCACAATCGCCCACTGTTCGATCTGCGAGTCTATTTTTTGGTTGCCATCAATGAGAAGCAGGTCAGGGTCGGACGATAATTGTTCCACCGCCTGTTTCATCGCCAGCCGCGCCGCCTGAAGAATGTTGATTTCATCAATCACTTCCGGGTTGACCACAGCCACGCCATGAGCCATCGCCTGTATTTTCGGAAACAGTTCCTCACGTTTTGCAGGAGAAAGTTTTTTGGAGTCGTCCAGACCTTCAAGAACCGCATTGAGGGGCAAGACCACAGCAGCGGCAACCACCGGCCCCGCTAAAGGACCGCGCCCGGCCTCATCCACCCCGACCACAAACCGGTATCCCTTGTCACGCGCCTTGGTTTCATAAACCCATAAATCTCGTTCCATGGGCAAAGCATAAGGCATTCCCATTATCGACGCAAGCGGAGAGCCTCTGCTGGCAATGAGCAATAACTGACCCTCCTCCTCTCTTGCACCTTGGCCCCACGCCTTGTGGTTGAAAATTCTGCCGGGGCCTTCTATAATTGATGTATGCCAAAAACAGCAATAATTATTCTTGTGGTTTTTATTTTGACCGCCTGCGCCACCACCCCGGTATCAGACCGGCAGGCCTTGATTCTCATTCCCCTGTCGCAGGAAATTGCACTCGGCAAGCAGGCTTACAAACAAACTCTTAAAGACCAAAAGGATTCGGAAGATGCACATTTGAATCAGGTACTTCAGCGTGTGGGAAAGCGCATCACAGAAGTGAGCGATATGCCCAAGCTCGACTGGGAGTTCCGATTGATCGAGTCGAAAGAAAAAAACGCATTCGCCCTGCCAGGTGGCAAGGTCGCGGTTTATACCGGCATGTTGCGCATCTGTCAAAACGAAGCTGGACTGGCCACCGTATTGAGTCACGAAATCGCTCATGTCATTGCCCGGCACGGGGCTCAGAGAATGTCGCAACAAATGCTTCTGACTGGAGCCATGATGGGCGCCAGCATCAGCCTGAGAAACAATACCCAACGGAACATTATCATGGGCGCCTTGGGGCTGGGAGTTTTGTATGGCATCACCCTGCCTTTTAGCAGAGGCGATGAAGGGGAAGCCGACCAGATCGGACTGGTCTATATGTCTAAAGCGGGATACGATCCGGAAGAGGCAATCCGGTTCTGGCAGCGGTTCAGTCTGGTCAAGGGGGATAAAGCCCCTCCCGAGTGGGCTTCCACCCACCCTACCGACAAGACTCGTGTGCAAGGATTGAAGTCCTACCTCTCCCGCGCCAAATATAAATATCAGAATGTCAAACTACAACACGGTCTGGGCGAAACCTTCAACCTGCCAGCGGAAAAAACGAAGGAGGACGAACCAGAAAAACCGAAACCCGTTCCCGGCGTTTCGGTCGAAACCCTCTCACCCCACTAGGCACCAGCGTGACGCTGGACCCAGCTAGCAATAACGTGAATGAGCTGGCAGTTGGCCAGCGGCGGTACTCCGTCGGGAGTTGTTTAAGCGTTTTTAGCAGCGGCTTTTGCAGCTTTGGCTTTTTTGCCACGACTCTTGACCCTTTTCGCCTTGGTCTCAGGTCGCGGTGCCTTGAGCTCTTTCAGGCGAGCGGCCTTGCCACGCAGTTCGCGCAGATAATAGAGTTTGGCCTGGCGCACTTTGGCACGGCGGACAATCTCAATTTTTTCGACTCTCGGGGAATGGAACGGGAATATGCGTTCCACTCCTACGCCAAAAGAAATTTTGCGGACCGTCAGGGTCTTTCTAGCCCCGCCGCCACGCATTTTGATGACCACACCTTCGATCATCTGAATACGCTCTTTCTCTCCCTCAACAATGCGCATATGCACCTTGACTGTGTCGCCAATATGAACATCGGCAACGTCTTTCTTCATTTCTTTCGCTTCAATCTGGTCTACTAAATTCATGAACCTCTCTCCTTGGGTAACTATATTAACTAATTAATGATTTTCTATTTCGGTTAAAAAAATCTTTATCAAGACCTGCCTAACAGGCGGTCCAATATAATCGCTATCGCTCCTCGTACCGGCAGGTGATTAAACCCGCTATTGCCTTCGATGGGTTCGAGCACATAGTCGGCATTTTTGATCAGGTTTTTTTCCAGCCCCCAGCCGGTACCAAAAACCAGCAGCACGGGCCCACCGCCTTCACTTAGTTGTTCTCTTAACTTTTTAAATCCAATACTGTTCGGCACCAGTTTGGCCCCAGTGACCACGACACGGGGTTTTTCTCCGCATTGTTCCGTCAACTCGTTGACCGCCTCATCCAGGCTTTTTATCACCTTGGTTTTCAGCAGGGCTTCTTTTCGGGTCGGGTTGTATTCCGCCCCATGCCCTTTCAACCAGTGGCCGACCAACCTCTCGACCAGTTCCTGCTGGGTCTTCAAGGGCGTGACCACATAAAAAGTACCGACCCCAAACGTCCGACCGACGCGCGAAATATCATGCACATCCAGAGTGGTGACGGATGATACCACCACTTCTCCGACTTTGTTATAGACGGGAAAATGAACCAGCGCCAGATGAATATTCGAATAGCGCGCCTTATCCAATGCCGACCTGTATCACGCCCGTTTATTTTTTTCGAGCAGGTCGGGCCGAACCTGCGCGGTTTTTTTTAACGACTGAGCTTTTTGCCAGTCGCGTATTTTTTTCGGGTCGCCGGAGACCAAAATTTCCGGAACCTTGAATCCTTCATAATCCTGTGGCCGGGTGTATTGCGGATATTCCAGCAAATCGTTGGAGAAAGATTCTTCCACCACCGATTCGGGATCTCCCAGCACTCCCGGTACCAACCTTGATATGGCCTCAACGAGAACCATCGCCGGAAGTTCTCCTCCGGTCAAAACATAATCGCCGATGGAAATTTCTTCATCGACATAATGCAGTCGCACCCGATCGTCAATGCCTTCGTAACGACCGCAGATCAGAGTCAGGCTTGATAGGCCGGAAAGCTCCCGGGCTTTTTCCTGATCGAAGGGCCGCCCGCCCGGAGATAATAATATCGTTCGGGTGTCGGGAACTTCCTTCTTAATCGCTGCAATGGCGCGGGCAATGGGCTCGACGTTCATGACCATGCCCACTCCGCCTCCGAAAGGCGTGTCATCCACCTTCTTGTGCTTATTCAGACTGTAGTCGCGTAAATCATGAACGCGAATATCCAGCAATCCTTCGTCGCGAGCCCGCTGAATAATGCTGTCCCCTAAAGGAGACTCAAACATCCCCGGAAAAATGCTGACAATGTCAAACCGGAGTGTCGTCAATCAAACCCTCGATACGATGAAAAATCAGTTTCCCCTGTTTCAGGTCGATGGACTTGACCACCGAATCAATCATAGGGAGCATCCATTCCCGATCCCCGTTTCGCACCACATAGACATCGTTACTCCCTGTCGGGATAATGTCTTCGATGACCCCATAGGGTCGGCCCTCTTCATCGAAGACCTCAAGTCCTTCAATCTCGAAGCGGTAATACTCGCCTTCCGGCAGAGGCTTAAGATCCGCACGGTTGGTCAGAACTTCTTTCCCTGTGAAGGATTTTGCCACGTCAATGTCGTCAATTCCCTCTAACTTAATAATGAAAGGAACATTGGCCCCGCGAATCGATTGCACCTTAAATTCTGTTTCTTCCAGCCGCACGGTCTTTCCGCTCAAAAACTCGACCTCTTCCGGGTCATTCGGATAAAACTTCAACTCCCCTTTCAGGCCGTGGGTGCGGGCAAGCTTGCCAATCGAAATCCAATCCATATCACTCGATAATTTCCAGCACAGCTCGTTTTTTTAATTTAGTCGCCGTCGCGTTCAGGATGGTTCGCATGGCCCTGGCGGTTTTCCCCTGTTTGCCAATGACCTTCCCCAAATCTTCTTTCGCGACTCTCAACTCCAGCACCGTTGTTTTTTCACCTTCGACTTCCTGTAAATCCACTTCATCGGGCTTGTCCACCAGCGACTTCGCAATCATCAATATGAGATCTCTCACAATTCCCTCCTAGTCCACAGGAAACGAACTTCAGTATGAGGAGGAGCAACTTATGATTCCAGTTCGCTCAATTGTAAGAATCGCGGTTTTGCGAAATGAATGAGTTAAGCCCCGACCCCTGCCTTTTTGAAGAGGGTCCCTACGGTTTTGCTGGGCTTGGCGCCTTTTTTGATCCAAGCCATAGCTTTATCCGCGTCAACCTTACAACCCTCTGCATCGTTCAGAGGATCATAGGTTCCCAGAATCTCAAGAAATCTACCATCTCTTGGCATTCTGGAGTCCGCCGCAACAATCCGGTAAAAGGGTTTCTTTTTTGCTCCTCGTCGAGTTAATCGAATTACAACTGCCAATGTACTATCTCCTAGGTTACGGGCTTAGCCCGGTATATTCGCGGTTCAATAAACCGCATTAATAAATCCAATAAAAAATTATTTAAAACCGGCCCGGCATACCCCTTCCGCCCATCAGACTGCCGAAGTTCATGCCGCCGCCACGGGCAACTTTTTTCATCATCTTTTGCATTTGCGCAAACTGCTTCAACAATTTATTAACATCGTTCACCCGGGTACCACTGCCTTGAGCGATCCGCCTCTTTCTGCTGGCATTGATGATGTTATGCTTTTCGCGTTCCCTCGCAGTCATGGAATTGATGATCGCTTCGACCTGAACAAAAGCGCTGTTATCGATTTTCAAACCTTTGGTCAGTTTTCCAGCACCAGGGATCATCCCCAACAACTGTTCCATCGACCCCATTTTCTGCACCTGCTTCAACTGGTCGCGAAAATCTTCCAGAGTGAAGGAGTTGGACTTGAGTTTCTTCTGTAATTTTTCCTGTTCCTCCTGCTCAAAATTTTCTTCCGCCTTTTCGACCAGCGACATGACATCGCCCATGCCGAGAATGCGGGAAACAATCCGGTCAGGATGAAACGGTTCCAACGCATCGAGCTTTTCCCCCATTCCTATAAAGCGAATAGGCTTGCCCGTCACCCTCTTGATGGAAAACGCCGCACCACCGCGCGCATCACCGTCCATCTTGGTGAGAACCACGCCATCAATACCAACGGCGTCATTAAACGTCTTGGCGATATCGGCAGACTGCTGGCCCATCATCGCATCCGCGACAAACAACACCTCGTGCGGCTGAACCGTTTTCTTGATCTGCTTTAATTCTTCCATCAAGGCATCATCGACCTGCTGACGACCTGCAGTATCGATGATCACCACCTGACTCATTTTGTTGATGGCTTCATCCAGCGCTTTTTTACAAATTGCTATCGGGTCTTTCTCTTCCCCGGCGTCAAACACCGCCACATCGAGATCCCGTCCTAAAACATGCAACTGCTCAATCGCCGCCGGACGGTAAACATCGGCAGGAACGAGAAGACATTTTTTTCCTTTTTCTTTAAACCGCTTGGCCAGTTTACCAACAGTGGTGGTTTTACCCGACCCCTGAAGTCCCGCCATCAAAATAATGGTCGGCGGCTTTGTAGCCATCGCAATATCGACAAACTCTTCACCGAGCAAATGCGTCAAGTGATCGTTGACGATCTTGACCATCTGGTGTCCCGGTGTCAGGCTTTTTAAAACTTCCTGACCGACAGCTTGCACCCGGACTTCGGCAATAAAATCTTTGATGACCGGCAGACTGACATCCGCTTCGATCAACGCAACCCGAATTTCGCGCAGGGCCTCATCGACATCGGCTTCCTTGAGAACTCCGCGGCCCTTTAATTTTTTGTAGATCGCCTCAAGACGATCGGATAAATTATCAAACATGAAACTGGGCTAAACCCTTTAAATTTAAGGGGACTATCAGGTTTATTGTAAGCCGGGTAGTATATAATAACAAGCCAGAATGCGCAAGGCGATAAGATCGCGGCAAATATAACAAAATCTAACTCGGAAACCTTGGAAAAACCAATGAAATCAGTCATTTTACTCAGTGGGGGATTAGACTCCACCACCACCCTCGCCCTGGCCCAAAAGCAGGGATTTGACCTCTACTGCCTGACCTTCGACTACGGCCAGCGCCATAAAGTGGAACTCGACCGGGCCCGGGACATCGCCAAACACTTTGGCGCGGTTGATCATCAAGTGGTCAAAATCGATTTGCGCCAGTTCGGCGGCTCGGCTTTGACCGCCTCCATCGACGTTCCAATCGGACGGAACCAGCAAGAAATGGCGGCGGAAATTCCCATCACCTATGTTCCGGCGCGTAATACTATTTTTCTTTCATTCTGTCTGGCTTATGCAGAAGTGAAAGAAGCCACTGATATTTTTATCGGCGTCAACGCCGTCGATTACAGCGGCTACCCCGATTGCCGACCCGAGTTTATCAAAGCGTTTGAAAACCTGGCGAACCTCGCCACCAAAGCCGGGGTGGAAGGAAAAAGTCGATTGAAAATCCACACTCCGCTGATCGAACTAAGCAAAGCTGAAATCATAAAGAAAGGTTTTGAGTTGGGTGTGGATTATGCCATGACCCACAGTTGTTATGATCCAAAAGAGGGAGGAGTTTCCTGCGGAGTGTGCGATAGCTGCCAACTACGGCTGAAAGGATTTCAGGAAGCCGGGGTCAAAGACCCTATTAAATACTCCCTTTAACTACAGATAAAAAAACCCCTCCATTTGGAGGGGTTTCAATTTCCTACAAGCGTTGCGTGTTACATTTTGCTGCCTTCTTCTTTGCGTTGATGTTCCATTTCTTTCATTCTCATGGCTTCATCTTTCATGCCGCTACCTTCTTCCATGGCCTCTTTTTTTTCATGCTCGTATTTGCCGTACTTCTTTTCATAATCTTCTTTGGAATGCCCCATAGCGCCAGCACCCTCTTCTTTATATTCATGAGCCATTCCATCGGCTTTGTGACCCATTTCCTCTGCTGCGCCGCCACTGCCTTCTTCATACGCTTTCTTCTCGTGAGATTCACCTTCGTGAGCGATGGCGGTGGAAGAAAACAACATTCCCATCACTAACAATAGAACCGCGAAAAACATCTTTTTCATTTTGATCTCCTGGAATTTATATGTCGGGGATGAAACCTGCTCATAGAATAACAGTTTTCGAATTGCTAAATAAACAAAATAAACCGCAAAGGCAAGATGCTTCGAGAGCCTCAGCATGACAATCTAAACCCCTCCCAACCTACCCTTATCAAGGGAGGAGTTTAACCTTTAGTCCTACACCCAGTAACGCATTAGGTTTTTGGCTGTCGCGGTAGCGTCACCACCCCACTGGCCCCACGCCGAGTGGGCCGCTAGTAGTTATTTTTCCAAGAGGCGTGGCATTAGCTCTACCAGGTTACAGGGTTTGTGGGTGCTATCCAGTTGATGGACGAGGATTTGGTCCCACCCGTCTTTACAGGCGCCGGTCGAGCCTGGCAACGCGAACAGGAAGGTGCCATTGGCAACCCCTGCGGTGCACCGCGATTGCAGGCTGGAAGTGCGGATGCTTTCATAACTCAACATGCGGAACAGTTCACCAAAACCGGGAATGGATTTTTCATACAGTGCCTCAAACGCTTCGGGAGTGATGTCGCGCCCTGTCACGCCTGTTCCACCTGTGGCGATCACGACATCGACATTGGGACTGGCGATCCACTTTTTCAATTGCTCTTGCAGCAGGTCTATTTCATCTTTGATGATTTTCTTTTCCACCATGTTGTGCCCGGCTTGCTGAATCCGGTCGACTAAAACCTGGCCGGATTTATCATCCGCTTCTGTGCGGGTGTCGGAAACTGTCAACACAGCAATGTTCACACATTTTTTCTCGCTCATTTTGTTATCACTCCTGTTTCCTGAAAATACTTCGGGTCTGTAAAGGATCGGTTTCTATAATTGCGGTTTATGGTAGATTGAAGTTAGTGGGTGAGTATACCATAAGCAATTTGTGAGGAACAAAAGTGCCAACAGCCATTGTGACAGGAGGAGCGATCCGCATCGGCCGAGCGATGGCCCTGCATCTGGCCCGCAAGGGATTCAACATCGCTCTCCTTTATCATAGTTCGGGAACGGACAGTGCGGCAACGATTGCCGAGGCCCAAGCGCAAGGGGTTAAGTGCCAAGGCTATGCCGGAGACTTGAGAAACCTAGGCGAGGCCGAATCGGTTATCGGCAAAGTCCTCAAAGACTTTGAAGATGTCGAACTGCTGGTCAATTCCGCTGCCAATTTTATTCAGGAAAATGTCGAGCAAACCGAAGTCGAAACTCTGGTCGACACCCTCAACCTCAATCTCATGGCGCCTTATTTGCTGATGCGTGAGTACAAGCGCAAGGTGAACAAAGGTTTAATCGTTAACATTCTTGACGAACGGGTGGCAAAAACCATCCCCACCTTCGCGGCTTATTCTGTCAGCAAAGTGGGTTTGAAACATTTGACCGAACTGGCGGCAGTGGAATGGGGGAAATCGGTAAGGGTCAATGGCATCGCGCCGGGACTCATCCTCCCTCCCCAAGGCGGCCCGCCTGATTATCTGGAAAAGGCCGCGAAAAAAGTTCCCACCGGAACTCATGGGTATTTGGAAGATATCCTCAAAGCTCTGGACTACCTGATGGAAAACACATTTGTGAACGGAGAAACTCTTTTTGTCGACGGCGGCGCATCCCTCTAGCGATGGAACAATACCAATTCAAAGTAGATGCGGTTTCCAGCAAGGAACGGCTCGATGTTTTTCTCTCTGCCCAGCAGACAGAGCTTAGCCGGTCTCGGTTGAAAAAACTGATTGTTGAAGGCCGGGTGACGGTCAACGATGTGGTGCGGGCTGTTGGATATAAAGTCCGCGAGGGCGATCAGGTCACGGTTCAAGTGCCTGCCCCGGTTCCACTCGACACTCTTGCTGAAGCCATTCCGCTGAATATTATTTTCGAGGATGAGTACATGATCGCGCTGGATAAACAGCCCGGCCTGGTCGTTCACCCAGCACCGGGACATTATACCGGGACGCTGGTCAACGCCTTACTGCATCATTGCAAAGACCTGTCGGGAATAGGCGGGGTCGAGCGGCCCGGCATTGTTCACCGACTCGATAAAGATACTTCGGGATTGGTGATGGTTGCCAAAACCGAAGCCGCCCACAAAAACCTGGCGGCACAATTCAAGAAACGCGAGATCCGCAAAGAGTATCTGGCGATCGTGAAAGGCAATGTTAAAAAGGATACTGGTTCGATCCATGCCGCGATCGGCCGGCATAAAATACATCGTAAAAAAATGGACACAAGAGCCTCAAACGGTCGGGACGCCTCTACCGAATATCAGGTCATTCACCGTTCTAAAGGTTGGTCATACCTTCAGCTCTGGCCCAAAACAGGAAGAACCCATCAGATTCGGGTGCATCTGGCTTCGATCCACCACCCCATAATCGGCGACCAGCTCTATGGCGGGAAATCCGCCGACCTCAAGATGCCGAGGCAGGCTTTACATGCCCATAAACTGGAACTGAAACACCCGATTACAGGTTCGGATCTGGCATTTTGCGCGCCGCTGCCCGAGGATATGGAAGTTTTCCTACAATCTCAGGGGTATGACCCCCCACAAAAAGATTGACGCATTGGGGAATAAAAGAAATTCGTTCAGGGGCCAGACTAAAGCGTAATATTTCAAGCTCTCTCATAGCTCCCAATTGTGAATTATTTGTGGAAAGTTTTTCAGACATCAGAGATCCAATATTTTTATTTTTTAAAAAAAAATCTACCTTTACGCGGTAAAAAAAAATAATTCTTTATTTTCAATGGATTACGATTCGACCGCTGTCTTGTCGAAAAACAAGTGACTTCGAGGGAAGTCTTTGCGGGTTTTCCACAAATTTCAAACCCGAGAGAGTTTTTGAAAGGATAGCTAGAACAGGGACGACAGAAGGGTATCAAAATCCCGTCATGCTTTTCCCTCTATTAACAGGCCGTCAAAAAACATTACGTCATCGACACCGTGACTTGCCCCTCTGAAAGCCTAGTTATAGGGGGAAATAGGAGTGCAAATTTTGACACCTGTTCCGCCCTTAATATATCTGGACTAACCAAAATCAAACCCTTTATCACCCTGATTCAGCCCATGGTTTAAGGGTGCAGAGAAAATACCATCGAGCGCACCTTATGGGACAGGGGGTTGCTTCTTCACTGGCCTCACTTCCCTTGTCTGAAAAGGGTTTCAAGGTAACCCTCGAGAGCAAAATATCTTTTCCACACTGTGTGTGCAAAACCTGTGAAAAACATAGGGTACTCATTCTCTAACACAGCGTAATTAAAGGCTTTTTGGGTTCCCGATTAGAAAGTACGCAACCCAAAAAAACCTTTGTTTTTTAACGCGATTTTAAAGTTCGGATATTACAAGGAAAGGGTGCATCTAAAGGCATTTCCCAGGGCAGGTTTTTTCCCGCTTTCCTGGCGAAGCCCCCCCTAATTTGAGGGGGGCCTTATCCAATTCTATGGGCTAGCCGCAACATTTTTTATATTTTTTCCCGCTGCCACAAGGGCAAGGATCGTTTCTGCCTACTTTGGCTTCGTCACGAACAAAGGTTTTGGGTTTCTTCTGGGGTGAAGACGGGACAGGGGGCAGGGTAGAATCTTTGCGGCTATAGACCCAACGGGCATTGACTTTATAGAAGCGGGAGGATTCCCGTAGGGTTTGTTCGGCACCCTCCTTAGTATAATATGCGACAAAATCCACCTGGCCTTCGGAATCGTCCTGACCTCCGGCACGGGTATCCACGATCTCCAGTCTTTTCCAAACCACTCCTTCTTCGATCAGGTCTGGGCCCAACCTGGCCATTTCCTTTTTTTCTTCCGGATGACTGGTGAGGATCAGGTATTCCCAGTTTTTCTGTGTGAACGCGGTATAACGCGACCGCATTAAATCCTCAGCCGTATCGGGAAAACCAGTGCCCCGAATCAACGGAGCACAACAATCGGTGAACGGGAAATTCGAACCGCAAGGGCAATCTTTCATTTAAACCGGTTTTCTCCTGAAAGGAAATGCAGGGCGCTGGCCTTTACGTTCCGCCAGGCGTGAGGGTTTGACTTCAATGGGGGGATGATTATCTTTATCCTCCTTCTTTGCAGGAGGCTTCTCCTGCTTGGGGCCCTTATCCGGATTGTTCATCATCGCTCTCCAACTCACTCAATCGTTCTCATTCTTTAATAGCATACGCAATCCCGGTGCCGCACCCTAAAAAAATTATCTTCAACTCTATCGGGTTATCAATGGTTTTGAAAATATATGTTTTTATTTCCTCTCGACGGGCTACAGGCTCCACGCTTTTGTTCTTAGACATGCTACAATTCTCACAGCTTACTTGCCCGTTTTTTTAATGCCCACCCAAAGAAACTTCCAGCACACCGGGGCATTTTAAAGAGGTTTCCAATAATTGAATATTTGATCAGCTTGCAACTCGCCACTCTTTAAAAGTAAAAGCCGGCAAACGCTGACTATCGAGTTTTCCTGAAAAATATCGCAGCCAACCATGACACCTTTCCAGCAAAATACATCTGCCGATTCCCCGCACTTTTACAGAAAAAGTTTATTATTTTTTCTTTTTTTTGTGTCCGGGTTTGCCGGGTTGCTCTATCAAATTATCTGGATGCGGATGGCCTTCGCCTCGTTCGGCATTATTCTGCCGATTCTATCTGTTGTCGTATCTGTTTTTATGTTCGGCCTGTCTGTAGGCTCCTGGCTAGGTGGAAAGGGGTTGCCTTATCTGAAAAAGGCAACAAAACGATCCGCCCTTCTATTTTACGCGCTGGCCGAAATCGTCATCGGGTTGGGAGCTTTTGCGGTTCCCCGGTTATTCCGTTTTGGCGAAAAATTGTTGCTCCCATTAGGGGGGATGGATTCACCAGAGTATCTTCTGCTTTCCGCATTGGTCTTGGGCTTGTCAATTTTCCCCTGGTGTTTTGCAATGGGGCTCACGTTTCCTCTGATGATGGATTTCGTCCAGGAGTTAAGATGGCGTGATACAACCAGCTTCAGCTTTCTTTATTTTGCCAACAGTCTCGGGGCCATGTTTGGCACCCTCATAACTGCGCTCTTCCTGATTGAACTACTGGGTTTTTCCGGCAGTTTGATGGTGGGCGCATTATGCAATTTTTCTATCGCAATCATCTGCCTGGGAATCGGAATAAAAAATTCCTTTAAAACAGATCTCGTCCAATCTCCTGAAAATCAGCCAGTCCCATCCGACAGGAGTCAGGAGTCCATCCCAAATTTTCTGACCACTCTGATTCTTTTTGCAACCGGGTTTTGCTCTCTGGCCATGGAGGTCACTTGGGTAAGAGGATTTACACCTGTTTTTGGAACAACCATTTACGCCTTTGCCTCTATTCTGGCGGTCTATCTTTTTGCCACCATTCTTGGCTCGTTGTGGTATCGAAAAAATTCGAAGAGAGGACAAACTTTCACCATCACACAATTGACCGGGGCATGTTTCCTGTTCGCATTTTTTCCTATTTTCATGAGTGATCCCGCCGTTCATCCCCTCATACTATCACTGCTGGCAAGCATTTTCCCTGTTTGCCTGACGCTGGGTTATTTAACACCAAAACTGATAGACCAATATTCAATGGGAAACCCCAGGCATGCAGGACGTGCCTATGCAATCAACATATTTGGAGGAATTATCGGCCCTCTGTTTGCGAGTTACCTTTTGCTTCCTGAGTTCAGCGCAAAACTGACCTTGGTTCTTTCAGCGCTTACTTTCGGAGTATTGTTTTTAGTCTGTCTTGGTTTCCTGAACACTTCATACTTTTTCAAATGGAGCATTGGATTAGCTGGAACCGGTTGCACCCTGGTAGCAATCTTTTTTACCGGGAGTTTTGAAGATCCCGCTCTTCATGGGGAAGGCACGCTGGTGTTGAGAGATCACACTGCCACCATAACGGCTCACGGCCACGGAATGAGAAAAGGTTTAAACATAAACGGCGTAGGAATCACCAAGCTCACCCCCATCACAAAAATGATGGCTCATCTACCTCTTGCCATCCGGAAAGAAAAACCGAAGTCGGGGCTTGTGATCGCCCTTGGAATGGGAACTTCGTTGAGGGCGCTGGCAAGCTGGGGCATTCAGGCCAAATGCATTGAGCTGGTTCCCAGTGTAGTCCAGGCCATGCCTTATTTTTTTCAAGACGCCCATTCGGTTTTAAACCAGCCCAATGTTGAAGTTATCGTTGATGATGGCCGCAGGTTTCTGAAAAGAACGCGTGAGAAATTTGATGTCATTATTATTGACCCCCCTCCTCCTATCGAAAGTGCCAGCACAAGCCTGCTTTATTCCAGGGAGTTTAATAAAATTGTGGCTGAGCGATTGAGTGAAGGAGGAATTTTTCAACAATGGTTCCCCTATGGAGAGGAAAAGACATTGCAGGCGGTTGTACGGTCTCTAACGGATGTCTTTCCGTATGTAAGAAGTTATAAATCCATGGAAGGTTGGGGCTTCCATTTGTTAGCATCGCTGAAGCCCTTTGAAACACCCCAAGCGGAAGAAATGTTATCCCGTCTCCCAGATCGGGCAAAAGTCGACCTGATGGAATGGACCCCTGAAATGGATATCAAGAGTTTTTTAAACCTGACCTTAAAAAGAGAAATACCGGTGGAACCCTTATTGAACCAGCAGGATAAATCCATCTATATTTCTGATGACCAACCCTTTAACGAATATTTTTTGGTGCGCGGGTTTCGGGATATACGCTCCAGAAATTTTCGTTTTGTTCGATAACCCCCCCCAACCGCGTAGCGGCTCAGACTAATTAGAACCGATGGGATATTGGCCCAGCTATCGACGAACGCCCCCTCAACGATCCCGCCACAAAAAGCGCCACCAAATTTGACAATATCGCCGTCACTCCGATCAACTGACTATACCCCCGGGCCCAACCCGATACCATATGAGGCCTGTCAGGGGAGGTACTGCACCATCGCACACTATGTTAGAGGAGCCTTCTACCGAAAAGGAAGAGGAAGCCCGCGAGCGCCAGCTCAAAAAAATTGAAGAGATAGAGAATCTGGATCACAAACCAGAAAGCTGGACCAATGAAGGGTCTCTGAGAAATTGCGGAAAGGCTGAAAAAAGGAGCTGAAAAGTCTGACCAGGAGATCAAGCACTATAAAGAAAGATTAAATCCAACAGCCCCTGGAAACTAACGGGTTTTTCAAAAAATCCAGATCAACGTCAACGCTCCGCTAGCAGAATCCACACCCGTCCTTTCCTTTGTGTTTATACCCTTTTGGAAAGCATTGTCGACAGGTGCATACTTATTCATACAGTTCCCTCTGTTTTAGACGTCCTTCTTTTTTGCTAAATAATTTTTTATCTTTGTAAGTTGTTGAAAAGTAATTTGTAATTTTAATTCTTCTTATTTTTTATAATTTTGGTCTCAATATTGCTGTATAAAAGGCAAGTGATTATTCATAATTTTAGGCGATCCCCCATTCGGGGGGGATTGCGTGACAAGGTTTTTCCGTCATACTTAAAAAAGCAGGCGATTATTGATTTTAGAGATCTGACTATGAATCGTTGGAAAAATAACTCGGGAATGACGCTCATCGAAGTTATCATTGCGGTAGCACTTGCAAGCATAGGTATGCTGGCTTATGCCATGCTTTCAGGTTCGGCCATTGAAAAAAATACGCAAAGCAAGAGATCGACGGTGGCGGTAACTCTGGCTCAGGGTAAAGCAGAAGAACTTAAGGATCTGGGTACCCGGATTCGTTTAGTGGATGCCGATGGTTTGGATTCCCCGGTTTATAGCACTTCAACAAATTCCTGGACACCGACCTCCGGTGGGGAAAGTATTGATGGTGAAGGGAATACGGGAACTGCCAATGCGTATTACAACCGAAGCTGGACGATCACTCCGGTAGGAAGCGCCACATATTTTACCGATGTTGTTGTTACAGTTACTTGGGAAAATGGCGCTAGGTCGAAATCTATTGAGACCCTGGTTACCCAATAAGGCCATGCAAATTAAAAAACCTTTCCATTTCATGAAATTTTTAAAGGGCTCTCGGGGTTTCTCTATGATAGAGATCCTCATCGCGTCGACTTTAGGGGTGATCGTACTTGGGGTGATGGTGAGCATGTTTGTTCAAGAAGACAAAATCATACAAAGACAGAGTGAACATACCGATATTCGGGCAAAGGGTCGGCATCTCATAAAGGTTTTGGCCAAGGAAATCCGCATGGCGGGTTTCGGTCTGCCTCCTGATGTTGGAGTGACCGATATTTCGGCGACCGATTCGGTCACTTTTCTCGTTAATCTGGATGATGTACGAACCTCGACTCCTCCGGGAGCGGCAGGAACCAATGCTGTGACACTGGGTGACAGTACTATAACAGTGGTGAATGGAAGCGGGTTTTCCGATGGCGACGATATAGTTATCTATGATCCCAGCTTCAGAGTCTATGAACTGAATACGGTCAGCGGTTCTCCCGCCGCGACGACCATACCCCTGGGGTCTACGGTCGCTTCAACTTATACCTACACGAGCAATTCGCGTTTGGTGACTGTGAACCAATACAATACCGTCATTATTTATCAGGATGGAACCGCAGTGAAAAAGAGTATTGATGGGACGATTACGACTATCATCAGCGATCCTTCAATTTCCGCACTGACATTCACCTATGATTCCGCGACCGCCGCGGGTGTGGATAAAATCGGCATCACCCTGACAATGGTGGATCCCAATAATGCCAGTTTAGGAGTGATTGAGTTTAACTCGGATGTTTCTTTGAGGAATTCATCATGAAAAATTTCAGGTTTAGCAAAAAAGCCATGGCTGGCTTTAAATGGGTCCACTGTGAAAAGGGCGTCGCTCTTCCTGTAGTACTTTTGCTGTTGATGGTTTTGGGAACTCTGGCCGTGGTGTCTACACAATGGTCTGCGCAGGATATTAGTCGTACCGCTGATTATTATGAATCCCGAGAGGCATTTTATATTGCCGAAGCTGGAATTCATAAGGCCATTAACCTGTTGAACTATGTTGACGCTTCGGGAGGCGATGAAAGTAGTCCGGGTAACGAAATCGCTGCCGGGGGATTTGACAACGTTCTGGCAAATTTTGTTTCCAACAACGCTGCTGATCTGACCGCAGCCAGCTTTAGCGGCGGCACTTACAATGTGACCGTTGCCGATAACGATGATGGAGATAGTGATACGGCTGATGATGATGACAATAATATCGTTCTCACTTCTACCGGAACCAAGGGAGACAAAACAGTCACACTTGAAGCTGTGATCGTGCGCCGTCTTTATAAAGGCGACCACGCGCTAACTACCGAAGGCGATCTCGGGGGTAGCGGGTCTTTCACTATCAACGGCACAAACGGGAGCATCCATTCCAACAACTCGGTAAGCATCAGTGGTGGAAGTGCAACCATTACTGAAGGGGCGACCGCGTCAGGGAGTTGCAGTGGAACCGGTTGCGTGTCAGGGGGCGTCGCACCTGAGGACATCCCCATCCTCACTCCTTCAGACTATCAAAGCTTTGCCGATTACATCCTGAAGAGTGATGGAACCATTCAGGAGGTTTCTTCAGGAGACATCTACACCTTCACCAACCCAGGCGGAGGCCATTGGTCGACCTCCACTACAGGTGATGGCGATGCTAATTTTGGGGGATTGGGTTATAGCTCTGCTCAAAGTAAATGGTCTGCTGGAAATGAGTTATAGTCAAATGTGGTGTATGGGAACATGATCAAGCGGCGTTCCTTTGACGTTCGAAAGTTTCCTCATCTATACCATCAATGAACTTCACGCCATTGATGACATCGGCTAATCGCCTGAATCCACGTAGTTTTCGCCAACCTTTTTCTGCACTCAATCCAAGTTTATAAACCATGGTCAGTATGGTTGTTCTACTGACGCAGGCACGGGTCTTTTTAGTTCTCAACCGAATCGTAGAAAAGGTTGATTCGATTGGGTTGGTGGTTCTGATGTGTGGCCAATGGTCAGCAGGAAAATCATAAAAGGCTAATAGTTCTTCTCGATCTTTCTCAATGCACTGGGTGGCTTTTGGATACTTGAGTTCATAGGTTTTAATGAATAGATCAAATGCTTGCTCTGCATTTTCTCTGGTTTCTGCCATCCAGATGTCATGGATATATTGTTTTGCTTTGGGCTGACTATGCTTTGGAAGCTTGTTGAGGATATTCGCCGTTTTATGAACCCAGCAACGTTGGCTACGGGTTTGAGAAAAAACTTTTCTGATCGCTTTCCAGAAACCTAAAGCTCCATCACCCACAGCCAGTTTGGGTGGTTTAAAGCCTCGATCTTTGAGGCTGAGCAGAACCTCTGTCCAGCTCTGCTCTGATTCTCGATAGCCGTCCTCAATAGCAAGGAACTCCTTATCACCTCGACTGGTTACGCCAATAATAACCAGAATGCATTGTTTCGCATCATCATTCCTGATGTTGAAATAAATGCCATCTGCCCAGATATAAACATAGCTCTCTTTCGAGAGGTCTCTCATTCTCCAATCATCATATTCACTAACCCAACATTGTTTGAGGCGGCTGATTGTTCCTGCAGAGAGACCTTTGGCATCCTTCCCTAATAACGCCGCCAGGGCTTCTGAAAAATCACCTGTTGAGATTCCTTTGAGGTAAAGCCAGGGCAGAACCGTTTCTACGCTCTTGGTGCGTTTGATATACGGAGGTAACAGCTCTGATCTGAAATGAATGCCTTGCCCGCCTCGGTCTCGAGTTTTAGGAACCTTGATATCTACTGGGCCTATGCCCGTCATGAGTTCTCTTTGAGGCAGATAACCGTTGCGCACTACCAATGGTCTTCCTTCAGAATCTGTCATATCCTCATACTGAGAAAGAAACTCTGCCAGTTCACTCTGAACTGCCTTCTTAATCAACTCTCTGGCTCCTGATCTCAGCAGACTCGTCAATACATCTGCATTCTCCTCTGGATTCTCAAGAGAAATAACATTATCCTTACTCATGGTGGTGCCTCCTTTGTTTGAATTGCTTTTTTCACAGAAAACAATTTTACAACAAAGGGTGCGCCGCCTTCTCAGATCTCATACACCAGAAATGAGCATAACTCCAATTACCCTCACCCAAAGTTAAGGCAGGGCTCTACGCCGAGCTTATCGGCTAAAAACCCGTAAACTTTAGTTTTAATTTACGTTTTTTTGCAATAATATCAAGGCACCCACCCTAACTATCTGAAAAAGTTAAACTAAAGCCGTAAATATTTTTAAAATAAAAAGACTAAACAGGTTTACTCAGGCCAACAACCCTGCTTCAGGCATTGATTTTGGAAAGCACCTCTTGCCAGTCCGTATAGAAGGGAACCATTTCATATTCAAGTAAATCGGCCAACAGGACCCAGTCCTGATTCTGATTGGCCTCCAGCATTTGCGCCATGAGGTCGGTTAATTTTTTCTGTCGGCCTTCAAAGCTTGGTCCTTCGGCTTCATTTTCCTGGGCGTTAACGATTGTCAGGACGACCTGAGAGAACCAGTCAATTCCATCGAGAATTTGCAGATAATATTTGTTGGCCTCCTGCTCGTTACCCATGCGAAACAGGTCTGCGGCCTGCTGAAATCCGGGAATCAGCTTTTCAAGATACTCCTTCGCATTGACAAGGTTATTGGCCAACAAGTCTTTCAGGTGAGCCAGCTCCAACGTAAGCAACCCAACGCTTGTCGCAGAAGTCCTTAAGGTGTCCTGAGTGGTGGAAGAAACTTCCTGCCCATCCAGCCAGATTCTTCTTATATAAGAATCCTGACGGCTTTTTAAAATCGCGTTCAGCACTTCCCCCAGGGTTTCTCCCTGAAAAGACGGATCTTGCGTTTCAGCCCCATTGATGGAAATTTTCATTGCCTCTCCTCAAATAAAATTCATGGTAATTCTAATCTGCAAAGAAAGGCATTGCAACCGGCAGTCTTTCTTTCCACCCTCATTGACAAGCCGGTAGGATGGCTTTATCTTGAAAAGACCCGTCCATAAACTCTGAGGAATCAAAATGGTCGACCCTATAAGTGGAACATTCAACCAATTGCTGAACACGATCAACCGCAACCGGTCCGGATTACAAGACTCTTTAGAACGCATCTCTTCAGGCCGAAAACTAAACAGGGCAGGCACCGACCCTGCCGCGAGCGCATTATCGGCTCAGCTACGATCAGACATCAGCGCCCTGACCCAGTCTGTCAGCAATGTCGAATCGGGCGCTAATTTCGTCCGCACCGCCGAAGGCGGACTGGCCGGAATCGCCGACCTGGTAAGCCGGGGACGGGAGTTGGCCATACAATCCAGCAATGGAACCTTGAACGACTCCCAAAGGCAAACGTTGAATCAGGAGTTCAGCCAAATCCAGGACGAAATCAACCGCGTCACCAAGTCCCTTCAATTCAACGGCCGGAACCTGCTGGACGGCACTCTGGGGCAAAACGCCGACCCGGTTAATATCCAAGCGGGAACGGGATCAGGGCCGGACAACCAGATCAGCCTCAATGTGGTGGAAAGCACCAGCACCCAATCTCTGGGAGTTTCCAATTCTGACATTTTGACCTCCCAAGGTGCGTTGCAGGCGGTGGATGATTTTGAACAAGCTTCGCAAGCTCTGAATGCCGCCCGAGGGCAAGTGGGCGCTGTCGGCAACCGCTTGGTCAGCACCGCTAACAGCTTGAATATTCAGATAGAAAACCTAACCCATAGTGAATCCGGCTTGGCCGATACCGACCTTGCCGAAGAGATCAGCAACCTGCAACAAGGGTTATTGCGATTTGAAACTTCCATCCGGTCCCTCGCCTCACAATTGCAAAACGAACAAAGCCGAGCCCGCCTCCTCGATTTCACCATCTGACCCCGGCGAGCCGCCGGTGGCAAATAGCAATAGCTTTTTCTGGCTAGAAAACAGCTATCTCGGCTTTAGGGGCTTGACCGTCCTACCCTGAAATGATATTAAATACTCTCCTCAATGAGAGAGGTATCATTAAAATTTATTGTCGTTTGTCTATCGTTTAATTCGGAGAACAACCAATGGAAGTCAATGAAATTAGAGTGGAGATCAGAAAACATCACGTGACTCCCGGGGTCAATGTCCTGGATCTTGTCGTTGACGCAGATGGGGAACAAATCCGCAGACAAACCCAACACAAAGACGATGACAAAGCCTTCGAAAAATTTGTCAAAGATATCACCAAAGTAGCGCAAGAACTCGCCAACGCCCGCATCGAATAGTCCCTTGGCAGGGACGGGCAATGGGTAAAGTCCCATTGAGCCAATAGCATCGTTGCTAGCTGTAAAAAACTATAGCGAGCCCCCCCTTGTGGTCAATCACCCCAGCCGCTCTTTATAAAAGATGGAGCAAGAAAACCCTTCTCCTCTGAAGGAAGTTTGCAACAGCATCTCAAACCAAGATAACTCTTTGCTCATCAGATTGAGCTATTGCTAGCTGAGTCCAGCATCACGCCCCTTAGCAGGGGAGGCAGATAGCCAGGGCCCGCTAAGCCAAGAGCGCGTTTGCCTGCCAAAAATGACATTGTCTATTGTACCCCTTCGGGGCATGAGATTTATAGAAGGGGATATCACAGCCACACGCCTTTGGCGGTCGCGACAGCGTCAGCGCCCCATTGGATCCAGCGTCACGCTGGATTGGTGATTTTTAGTTTTTTTAGTTTTTCTACGAGGGTGGTGCGGTTAAGGTTCAGTAGAGTTGCCGCCTTGTTTTTGACCCAACCGGTTTTTTCCAGTGCTTCGATGAGAAGTTCCTTCTCGAAATCTTCCACCAGTTTTTTCAGGTTGATACCTTCATCGGGGATGCCTATATGGAAGGATTGTTGTAATGACTGTTGCAGCATCTGGGCGGGATTCCCCTCCGGCTGAGATTCTGTTGCCAGAGGAGTCCATTTTTCTCTGGGGACTTCACCCAGAACTTTATCCGGCAAATCTCTCGGGGTGATCGTAGAGCCAATGCTCAGAACGACCATACGTTCGACAAAGTTTGCCAACTCGCGAATGTTTCCCGGCCAGGAATAGTTCACCAATACATTCATCGCTTCATCGCTAATGGTTTTAGAACTACCCGACCCATTACACTGCTTGAGAAAATAGTTGGCCAAAAGCGGGATGTCTGTTTTCCGATCACGCAAAGGAGGAAGGTTGAGGGGAATGATGTTGAGTCGGTAATACAGGTCTTCGCGGAACCGGCCTTCCTCAATCGCGACTTCCAGGTTCTGGTGTGTGGCGGTGATCACCCGGATGTCGATCGGCGTGGACTTGGTGCTGCCAATGCGATCGATCTCCCTTTCCGCCAGAACTCTTAATAACTTTACTTGTAAGACCGTAGGCATATCACCGATTTCATCGAGGAAGATCGTCCCCTGATTCGCCAGTTCCATGCGGCCAATACGAGTGTTCACAGCACCGGTGAACGAACCCTTTTCATAACCAAATAATTCGCTCTCCAACAAGTCATGTGGAATAGCGGCACAGTTGACGGCAATGAAAGGTTTGGAGGCGCGCGGACTATTTAAATGCAACGCCCGGGCGATCAGTTCCTTTCCGGTTCCGCTTTCTCCATAAATCATCACCGTGCTTTGGGAGCCCGCAGCACGGCCCACAATGTCAAAAACCTCGCAGATCTGTGGGCTTTCACCAATAATGCTGAAACTGTCTGTGTCGAGTTTTATTTTCATAACAGGCCCCATTATAACTAAAACCTAAAAACTGTCAACTTTTTCAAGATGTTATGAGATGTGCGATGATGGGGGGAAACGTCAAACATCCAACATCGACCAAAAACCCGTTGATTTTAAAAGAAACCCAGTTTGATGGATAGTTTGACGTAGGCTGTATGGCTAGGGATTATACGGCACGACATTCTCGTGCTCGTTGGGGTCGTTACGCGAAACGATGGCCAGAGCCGGTTCGCTATCGGACAGGTTCACCGGCTTGTGCGGCACCCCGGGAGGGATGTATACAAAATCGCCCTCTTCGTTGATCACCGACTCCTGAAGGTTTTCACCGAATTGAGTTTCGACCCGGCCTTTGAGTATATAGATCGCCGTCTCGAAACCTTTATGGTAATGCGCTTTGGGCGACCCGCCCGGAGGAATCACCACCAGGTTCATCGACAGTCCCATGGCCCCGGTGGTTTCAGTGGATATGCCGACATAATAGGGTAGGTTTTGTTTGGTCGCGATCGTTTGATCGGGACGCACCGTCACCACTTTTTTACTCAAGTCCAGACTCATAACGCACCTCCCACTCGGCGTGGGGCCACCAGCGTGACGCTGGACCCAGTGGGCCGAGATAACTTTTTGTCCACATGATAAAGATATTGCACTTTGTCCCTGCGGCTAGTAGTTAGATTTCGATGTAGAGGCCGTCTTCTTCGATGGCGACTCTATAAGTAGGGGTGGTGTCGGAGCGGTTGAATTTGCAGTATCCTTTTTTAATATTCCAACCGCATTCCTCTTTAGCGCAGAAGGCAAACATTCCTTTCAAAAAACCCAGCCCCAGACTTCCTTCGCAACAGCGGCACTGGTCGGTGAGGCAATAAAATTTACCCTCGAACTGGAACAGTGCAAGAACGTAGTCGATCTCCGTGTACACGTGTTTAAAGTGAATTTTTTTGCCAGTCCCTTCTGGCGGGGCATCGCTGAGTTCTGAAATTTTGAGTTTTGACATGATCAGTCCTGCGGCAGGTAGGGACCGTAACGGTCACGATAATATTTTTCCAGATCCCAGCGGAACCGGTCCTTCAGGTGCGGGAGTTCTTCGGCGGCCTGATGGTCATACGCCACGTAATCCTGTGATTTCTTCTCGACATCTTCTTCCCTTTTCACATTAGGGTCTAAATAGGAGTCGCCCAATGCCGAACTCCCAACTATGAGGCCTTGACCCATTTTAATCCATCGGCCCAACATGAGCCGTTCTTCATCAGTTCCTGTTTCTATTGGCATAATAGCTTTCTATTTGTTGATACAATTTTACAGGAATCTATTGATTTCCTGCACTCAATCCACACGGACAATAAACTTTCCCCCCGGACGGGGTCCGGGTTGCATTGGTAGGGGGCAATAAGGTAGCATAAGTACCAATCCATTATCAATTTTGTCGTCAATACTATCAAAGTTAGAGGAAATTATGTCGTCAGAACAGCAAGCGGAAAAAACTGCGGAAGAGCATTTTAAAGATGGCCTGGCATTCAGCAAACTGGGTGATGACCGCAGAACTTTCGAATCTTACAAGAAAGCTATTGATCTCGACCCGGACCACTTTCTGGCCCATTTCAATATTGGCATACGTTATGGAAAACTACGCATGAACCTGGAGGCCTCAAAATCTTTTCGGGAAGCGTTGCGCTTGAAGCCAGAAGCTCCGATGGTTCATTACAGTCTGGCCGTGGTCAGCAATTTGATCGGCGAGATGGACGAAGCCTTCAAACATTATGAAGAAGCCATTCGCATCAACCCGGATTTCGGCCGCGCCCACAGCAATATTGCCATGCTCCATTATGGACTTAAACGAGGCAAGGAGACCATTCATCACCTTGCCAGAGCAGCGGAACTTTTCAAGCAGACAGGTGACGAGTTCATGGAGAAGAATGCCCGCGACCTCATTCAGGAATGCGGCAGAGAGTTCGACCTGACCCCTGAAGACTGCCAGACTCTCTAAGATTTATCAGCCATGGATTTTGATGTCGTTATCATTGGCGGAGGTTCGGCAGGTTATTCCTCGGCTTCGACCGCGCAGTCGTTGGGAGCCCGGGTGGCCATTATCGATCCCGGCCCTTTAGGGGGATTGTGCATTCTCAAGGGATGCATGCCGACCAAGACCATCTTGCGTTCCTCCGACATTATGGCATTGATGCGTCGGGCCAAGGAATTCGGCATCCAGCCTGTTGACCCGCATGCCCGCCTTTCTGACATCAACGACCGAAAAAATAAACTCATCAAAGAGTTTGCCGATTATAGAATCGAGCAACTGAACGACCCTCGGTTCACCCTCATTCAGGAACAGGCTCATTTCATCTCGCCTCACGAAATCCGCACTGGAGACCAGACCCTCAAAGCGAAATCCTTCATCATTGCCACCGGCTCGGTTATTGCCGACTATCCGGTTCCCGGCCTTGAGGAAACCGGATTCGTCACCAGCGATGACGTGTTAACAATGCGCGAGGCACCCGAGTCGATCATTGTTCTGGGTGCAGGAGCGGTGGCGGTCGAGTTGGCCCAGTTTCTATTGCGCATCGGCGTCAAGGTGACGCTGCTGCAAAGAAGTCCGCACATTTTATCGAAAGGCGATGAAGACTTGGCGCGACCGGTCGAAACCCGGTTCCGCGAAGAAGGTATGGATCTTTATACCGACACAAAAATCCTGAAAGCAGAAAAGGACGGGGGAAACTCTGTCGTTTATTTCCAGCATGAAGGAAAAGAAAAAAGCGTCCGCGCCCAACTCATCCTTCAGGCGCTGGGACGCAGGCCCAATATCGACGGACTGCAACTGGAGTCAGCAAGTGTCGATGTCCAAAATGGCCGCATTTCTGTCGACGCAAAGATGAAAACCAATCAGCCGCATATTTTTGCAGTCGGTGACGTGAACGGAATTCATGAAGTGGTGCATATCGCCATTCAGCAAGGGGAAGTCGCTGGCTACAACGCCGCGCATCCCGAGAACGAACGTGAGGTCGATGACCGTCTTAAGGCTTCAGTGGTCTTTACTGATCCGGCCGTGGCCAGTGTGGGGTTGAGCGAAAAAGAATGTCAGGCTGGCAAGATCGCTTATCTGGCGGCCTCCTACTCTTTTGACGATCACGGCAAGTCGATGTGTCTGGGAGAAACTCACGGGCATGTGAAACTGCTCTGCGACCCTGTTTCGGGGGAAGTGTTGGGAGGACATATCGTCGGCCCGGAAGCGGGGGAATTGATTCACGAGATCATCACCCTCATGCATTTTCGCGGTACGGTGAAAGACCTCTCAGAGATACCGCATTACCACCCTACCCTGGCAGAAATTTTGACCTACCCTGCCGAAGAACTGCTCGAACAATTGCCCGACAGTTGACAGCTACATCGCTTCCAGTTTTTCGGCCAAGCGGTCCATTTCTTCGCGAGTGTTCAATTCTGTCACGCAAATCAGCAGGCAGTTTTTTAAGTCCGGGTAATAGGATTCCAACGCATAACCGCCGATGATGCCATCCTGTTTCAAAGCATTTAAAACTTCCTCCACCGGGCGGGGACATTCGAGGACAAACTCATTAAATGTGTCGGTAGCAAAACGAATTTTAAAATTCGGCACATGCGCCAGTCGGTTTTTTAAATAGTCAGCTTTTCTCAAGTTCAGCACTGCCAACTCACGAAAACCCTGTTTCCCCAGAGTTGCCATAAAAATAGCCGTGGCCAGAGCGCACAGTCCCTGATTGGTGCAGATATTGGAAGTGGCGCGTTCGCGCCGGATATGTTGCTCGCGAGTGGACAGGGTCAGGACATAAGCGCGCTTGCCATTCTGGTCCACCGTTTCTCCAGCGAGTCGCCCCGGCATTTGTCTTAAGAATTTTTCCCGCGTTGCGAAAAACCCGACATACGGTCCACCATAAGAAACCGGCAATCCCAATGACTGACCTTCGCCCACGACGATGTCCGCACCATGCGCTCCCGGCGCTTGCAGAATCCCCAAAGACAAAGCTTCTGCCACGGCGACGATCAGAAGAGTTCCGTTTTCTGCGAGTTTTTCTTTTAGCGATGCATATTCTTCCACCGTTCCCAAAAAGTTTGGCGATTGCAGAACGACGGCAGAGGTGTTCTCGGTCAAGTTCTCGGCGATGGCAGAGAGATCGGTTTTTCCTTTTTCATCAAAAGGGATTTCTTTAAGGCTGAAGTTGCTTCCACTCGTGTAGGTTTCGGTCACTTTACGGTATTCGGGGTGGACTCCTCGGGAAACCAGAAATTCTGTGCGGCGGTTAACCCGGTTGGACATCACCACCGCTTCGGCAAGGGCGGAAGCCCCGTCATACATCGAGGCATTGGCAATTTCCATCCCAGTCAACAGACAGATCATGGTCTGAAATTCATAGATGGCTTGAAGTGTGCCCTGGCTGACTTCCGGTTGATACGGCGTGTAACTGGTGGAAAATTCGCCACGCGAAATCAGATGGTCGATCAATACAGGAGAAAAATGGTGATAGGCTCCAGCACCGAGAAAGATGGAATGATCCTCGGCGGTGGCATTTTTTTTCTGCAGCCGTTTCAGGTATCCGGTCAGCTCGGTTTCGGACAGACTCTCCGGCAGCCCCAGAAGGGTGTCGCCCAATTTCAAAGAGTCGGGAATGCTGTCGAACAGAGCATCAATATTCTGCACACCGATTTCGGCAAGCATCAGCCTGATATCCTGTTCTGTGTGGGGAATATACCTCATAGGCCGGGGAAAAGAATTTTACTCCATCTCATTCTTGCATTGTTCACTGTAGTCATCTGCATCGAGAAGGGAATCAAGATCTTTTTCGTCAGAAAGTTCAATCTCAATAATCCATCCGTTCTCATAGGGTGAGCTGTTGACCTGTTCCGGGTGGGTCTCCAACTCCTTATTCACGGCCGTGACCTTACCACCAGCCGGAGCATAAAGGTCGGAAACGGTTTTCACCGATTCCACAACCCCGAAAGGATTCCCCTGGTCGATCTGGGTACCCACTTCCGGCAGTTCGACAAAAACAATATCACCCAGTTGCTCTTGTGCAAATTCAGAGATGCCGATCACGGCTTTCTTGCCGTCAACGCGGATCCATTCATGTTCCTGCGTATACTTCAAATCCTTGGGGACCTCCATGACGCCTCCGTTAATTAGCGATTAATCTTTTTTGACACGAGTTGGAAAAAAGGGCGGCTTGACGACCTCAGCGGGCACGCTCAATTTCCTGATTTCCACTTCCAGTTTTGTTCCAGGTTCCGCATATTCAGGGGATACATAACATAATCCGATCCCTGTATTCAAGGAGGGGGAAAAAGTTCCGCTGGTCAGCTCACCAACGGGAGCCCCATTTTTCAAAATCCGGTAATGCGGGCGCGGCACTCCCCGGTCCAGCAGTCGGACACCTACCAGCCTGCGTCTGTTTCCCTCATCTTTTTGTTTTTTAAGCTCTGCCTGCCCTATGAACTCATCCTTGCCGAGTTTGATGACCCAGCCCAATCCGGCCTCCAGCGGCCTGGATTCCTCATTAATTTCGTTACCATAAAGTGCATAGCCCATTTCCATTCTCAAGGTATCTCTGGCCCCCAGACCAATGGGCTGAAGGTCGAATTCTTTGCCGGCATCAAGTATGGCCCTGAAAAGGGTTTCAGCGTGGCCCGCATCGACATAAACCTCAAACCCATCTTCACCTGTGTATCCGGTGCGTGCGATGATACTTGCAAAATTATGGATTTTTTCTTTTTTAAAATGGTAGTATCTGATTTCGCTCAAAGGGGTTTCACATAATTTTTGTAACAGGGCCTCAGAGTGTTTCCCTTGTATCGCCAGTTGCGCAGTTTCATGACTGGTATTTCGAATCGTGGCATTGCAAGATCCGGCATTTTTTAAAATCCATTGAAAATCTTTTTCCGTATTCGCGGCATTCACACAAAGGAAATAATGATCTTCAGTAAAACGGTGGACCAGCAAGTCATCCACCACGCCGCCGTTCTCCATGCACATCAGGGTATAAAGAGCCTGATTGTCCTGCATTGAATCGATATCATTGGTCATCAGTTTTTGAATCAGGCTCTTGGCAGAAGGTCCCTGTATCTCGATCTCGCCCATATGGCTGACATCGAATATGCCGACACCATCGCGGACACATTGATGCTCCTGCATGACCCCTTGAAACTGAATGGGCATCTGCCATCCCGCAAAAGGAACCAGCTTACCCCCAAGTTCTTTGTGGACAGCGGTCAAGGGAGTGGTTTTCAGGTTTGAGGAAGTTGCCATGTTTAAAAAATCTGGTATTTTAGATGAAGACTGTAAGCTCTGTGTATAACCAATTTCATTAAAGAGCGCAAGGTATTATAATAGAGTCGTAACAGAGAGGATTCTTTTTGTATGAGTTCCATGAGTTTAGTGAACGGCCATAAAAAATATGATGTGATTCTGGTTGCCGGAGAAGGAAAATCCAGTTACAAGGTTCATCATCAGAACAAGGCTTTTTTGACCATTAATGGCAAGTGCATTGTCCATTACATCGTCGAAACTCTGCAACAGGTGAAATCCATTCAGGATATTTATGTTGTGGGTCACAAAGAAAAACTGCAACAGGTTTTTCTTTCGGGACGGGTCGACCTGGAATCCCCAAAACGTATTCACATTGTCGAACAAAAAACCAATCTCTACGAAAACGTCTGGCACACTTTCCTCCAGTCTTTAAAGGACGAAAGTGGAGAAGCGCCAAATACCGAGTCCCACCGCGACCGGGCGGTCCTGATCGTGCCCTGTGACGCTCCGCTGATGACACCGCAGGAAGTGGAGTATTTTATCTCCCATGCGGACATGGAAGATTATGACCACGTTTTGGGATTGGTTTCCCGCGAGAAATTAAAGTATTTTTATCCGCAGACAGGGAAGCCCGGCATAAAAATGGCCTACCTTCACATTAAAGAAGACAGCTACCGGATTAACAATCTGCATTTGGTTAAACCTCTGCGCATTGAGAACCGGGAATACATCCAGAAAATGTACCAGTACCGTTACCAGAGAAATTTTAAAAACCTGGTGCTTTTTGCTTTATCGCTTTTTGGAAAAGGCCGGGTTCAGCATTATAAAAACTATATCGGCCTGCAATTATGTCTGTTTTTTACCAGCCTCCGGCTGGATTTTCTAGTCGATTTTTTTCGCAACTTGAACCCAAAAAAAGAATTGGAAAAAAGCATCTCCACCGTCATGAAAACCCGGTTTGCAGCTTTGGAAGTTCCCTACCCGGGAGCGGCCCTTGACATTGACAATGCTAAAGACTACGAGGCCATGAAAACCCGGTTTGATGAATGGTGGAAATATTTACAGGAAGATAAAGAACCGCAGACCTTTACCGGAAACTACAACGAGGTTTCTCACACCACCGAGAAAGTGACACGACCATCTCCCACACACTGACTGACTGCTAGCCGCAGGGGCAACTAGCAAGAGCTTGTTGAGCCAAGAAAAATCTTTGCTCGCCAGGGATAGTTATTACTCATTGGCCCCACGTCGAGTGGTGCCCGGGGATATTTGACAAATTATGACACAAGACCGATTAAGAAATTTTTCCATCATTGCCCACATTGATCATGGCAAGTCCACTCTGGCCGACAAGCTGATTGTCGCCACCTCAGCGATCCCCAAACGGGAAATGAAGGAACAGGTGTTGGACAATATGGATTTGGAACGGGAGCGCGGGATCACCATCAAGGCTCAAACGGTGCGCCTGAAATACAACTCCAAAGACAAGCAGAGTTATGTGTTCAACATGATTGACACTCCCGGCCATGTGGATTTCACCTATGAGGTATCCCGCAGTCTTGCCGCCTGCGAAGGGGTGTTGCTGGTCATCGACGCAACACAAGGTATTCAGGCGCAAACCATCGCCAACCTCAATCTGGCCATGCAACATAACCTGACCGTCATACCGGTGATCAATAAAATCGACCTGCCCAGCGCTAATCCGGATTTCATCAAAGAACAACTGGAAGATGTCCTGCAAATAGAATCCTCAGAAGCGGTTCTGGTCAGCGCTAAGGAAGGAATCGGGATCGATGAGTTGATGGAGGCCGTGGTTCGGCAAATCCCTCCTCCGACCGGAGACGCTTCCAAAAAATTACAGGCCCTGCTCTTCGACGCATGGTATGACGCGTACCGCGGAGTGATCATTCTGGTCAAGATACAGCAGGGTGTCCTGAAGTCAGGCGAGGAAATAATGATGATGGCTACGGGAAACAATTTCATGGTCGAAGAACTCGGCACGTTCAATCCCCGAGAAGAGAAAGGCACCGAGCTCCGGGCGGGAGAGGTGGGCTATCTGGTTGCCAACATCAAAGAACTGGACCAGACCAAGGTGGGAGACACCATCACCCACACCAAAAACCCTGCCGAAGAACCCTTGCCCGGTTATAAAGAAGTCAAACCCATGGTTTTCAGCGGATTGTATCCGATCAGTGGTGACGACTATGAAGATTTACGCGACGCGCTAAAAAAACTCGCGTTGAACGATGCCTCGTTTTCTTATGAAGCGGAAACCTCCACAGCCCTGGGTTTCGGGTTCCGTTGTGGATTTTTGGGATTACTGCATATGGAAATTATAAGGGAACGCATTGAGCGTGAATATAAGGTTGACCTTCTCACCACCGCGCCCACCGTCATTTATAAAGTCGTCACCACCGATGGTAAAACGTTGATGATCGACAACCCTTCCAAACTGCAGGAACAAAAAAACATCGACCATCTTGAGGAACCTTACGTCATAGGAACCATCATCGTTCCGGAAGAGTATATCGGAGTGATTATGGCACTGGTCCGCGATCGCAGAGGAATCCAGAAAAAAATGGAATACATGAGCCCGGAAACAGTCTTAATGGAATATGAACTGCCATTTAACGAAATCGTTCTGAATTTTTATGACCGCCTCAAATCAGGCACCAAAGGTTACGCTTCGTTCGACTATGAATTTATAGATTTCAGGACATCCAATCTGGTAAAGTTGGACGTTCTTTTGAATGGAGAACTAGTCGACGCGCTGTCTTTGATCGCCCATAAAGATAAAGTGTATTATCAGGGTCGCGAACTGGCTAAAAAACTCAAGGAACAGATACCGCGTCAAATGTTCGAGGTCGCGATTCAGGCGGCGATAGGCAGCAAGGTCGTCGCGCGTGAAACGGTCAAGGCGCTCAGAAAAAATGTTCTGGCAAAATGTTACGGTGGCGATATCACCCGCAAACGCAAACTGCTGGAAAAACAAAAAGAAGGTAAGAAAAAAATGAAACAGATTGGCAGCGTGGAAATTCCACAGGAAGCCTTTCTTGCAATATTGAGGACCGATGACAAATAAAACCGACGCTCCAACCGAAGGAACTAAAGTTCAAGAAAAAAGCCTGACCCGCGAGTACACCGAGGCCATTTTAATCGCCCTGCTTCTGGCCTTGTTGATTCGCACGTTTATTGTTCAGGCGTTTAAAATTCCTTCTGGCTCCATGGAAACCACATTACTTATCGGCGATCATATTCTGGTTTCCAAGTTTCCTTATGGAACGCATATCCCTAACGAAATCCCTTTCCTCAACATCAAACTATTTGACGATATCGTTTTTTTTACCAAAGTTCCTGAAAGAGGAGACATCATCGTTTTTAAATTCCCAAAAGATGAAACCCGGGATTTCATAAAACGCGTGATTGGTGTGCCCGGGGACTTGTTGGAAGTGCGGCGGCAAAAAGTTTATATCAATGGCAAGCCTTATGAAGATGTCCATGCCCGCCATACCGAAGCGCCCTCAGACAGTCCGTTTGTACCTCGCGATGACTTCGGCCCCATTCTGGTTCCGGATGGGCATGTCTTTGCTATGGGTGATAACCGGGAAAACAGCCAGGACAGCCGCTATTGGGGTTATGTAAATGTTAAAAAAATACGCGGCAAGGCGCTTATGATTTACTGGTCCTGGAATCAAATTGAAAGCTGGGTTCGATTTGAACGGTTCGGGAAAATTCTGGAATAGCCTGGCATGGTAAAACCTTCGACATTAAAAAACCAACTGCACTCCCTTCTCACTCACTGCAAGGCCGCCATTCTCGACTTTGACGGATTGCTGGCCGACTCAGAACCGTACCACTATCAGGCTTATAACGAAGTTTTTGAACGCTACGGGCACACCCTGAACAAAGAAGAATATTGGGTGGAGTGGACCTCGAAGGGAAAAGGCATCGCTGGAGAGATCGAGCGTCACAACCTTGAACTGGATGTAGATCCGGTTGACATGCGACAACAAAAGTTTGAGGTGTATTCCCGCTTTTGCCGGAGTGGAGAGATCAAGTTGTTTCCGTTGGCACAGAGCATGGCAGAGAGCCTGTCGGCTAATCACAAGCTGGCCATCGCCTCAGGGTCCTGGGCCAAAGACATTCGCGCTATTCTCAAAAATGCCGGCACGCTGAATCTTTTTCCGGTCATTCTGGGAAAGGAGTCGGCGACCCGGGAAAAACCACATCCCGATATTTTTTTAAACGCCGCAGAAAAACTGGGATGCGCTCCCAGTGAATGCTTTGTTCTGGAAGACGCGCTGAAAGGACTCTGTGCGGCCAGGGAGGCGGGAATGCCCTGCATCATTCTCCGAAACCCCTTGAATCGCAGTATAAATTTTGACGGTGCAGAACTGATCTTTGAAAGTCTTGACGATTTCGTTTCCGCCTTGAAGCCCTGAACCTTACCCCGGCATCCTGGTTTTAGACTTTCTCTTTTTCCAACTCCGCTTTGAATCCGGCAAACAATTTCTGAATGGGGGGAATGATCTTTTCCTTCAACTCATCGGGCACCCAGTTAATTTTTTCTACCGGCCAGTTTTCCAGTTTATGGATATCAAGACCAGCTTTGGAAAAAGGCCCTTCCAAACTTTCCTCAAAACCGTAAATCAACGCACTTTTAAACACCGTCTCATAAAGGTCAACGATTTCCTCCGAATCATGCAAGCCTGTCATAAATCGTTCCATCATTTTTGCGATGATCGGGTTAGCGTGTTCCTGAAAGTCTTCGCTGCAGGCAGCTTGCAGAGTACGGTAAATAATGATGATGTCCTGAAGCAGGTATTTAATCTCTTTGGGATCTTTGACAACCGGGCCTTTTGACAGGTCAAAAAATTCTTTATATTCCTTGAGGATTCTTACGGTATCACAGATGATCGACTCCTCCCAGGGCACATGGTTCCAGACAAAGAACGCCCGCAACCACCTCACCGTGTCCGTGGCGTCTTCCATGTGCAGAGTCAGGCTGGGCTTGACAGAATTACTGAAGGGAAGGCGCCCACCCCACATTTTCAGTTTTAACTGCAACTGCGGTGAGAATGCCTCTGCGAACACATCGCAATAAATTGAGACCAGTCTTTCCAGGTTCTGATGTTTCTCCAAAGGGGTGTTTTGCGGAAGATTGACAATGCCATAAAGCCTCCAGATGCGCCTTCTGGCCAGACCATTCGGGTGGGCGATAAGATAAGTGCCACCCCAGATTCCGGAAGTGATGGGGATATCCATCTGGTGAGTTTCCCGCATACGCCGGGAAACTTCCGTAGCCACGTTCTGATACAACTCGTTCAAGTGATACAAGTTGACCAGATTGTCGTCCGCAAAGACTGGAGTTTTAACCAATGCTGTCATTGTTTCCTACAAGGAAAAAGATGAAACGCGTTTAATACAATCTTAGAGACAAAAAAAACAAAAAAAATTCCACCCCCGGGCTGGAGGTGGAATTTTCCATTAAATTATTCCGCAAGGAAATTAATTCACATGTACCACAGTGACGGTTACAGAATCTGTGACTGCCGGGCTATAAGGAACATGGTTGCCCTGCGCAAAAAGGGCCGTGATGGTGTGTTGGCCTTTGCTCAGGTTAATTGTTTTACAGGTGGAACCGTCACCCATATGAATATGAGTGTCATCCTTGGCAACGGGCTTGCTCAAATCACCAGGAACTGTGTCGATGAGCAAGTGATGATGACCTTTACCGGGGTTCACACCATTTTTAGCAGGTTCTACTGTGTAGCCATTGGTTGCCATACAAACTTCTAACGGACTGCTGACATTAGACAGCGTAGCCGGTTTAGTGATCGCTAATGCTTTACCAGCACTGGAAGTCGCCATGCTGCCGCCTCCGGTCTGAGCCGCACAACCTGCAAATAAAACTATTACCAACAATGCCATAACTCTAGAAATAATCTTCATAAATTCCTCTTGAAAAAAAATGAATCATTAGCGAATAGGAGACTGCCCAATAAAACCCTAAAAAAACGGCCTGATTAAATATTCGGCCGAAAAAAATTTCAATTTCAGCGGACACCCAAAAATAATCAGAAAAGGTGGATAAGTTCGATAATAAAGGAAAATACCGATAAAATCAATCACACCTTTGTAAAAAAACCGTTATTCGGGCCTGAAATTAAGCGGTTTTGCCACAAGAACCCGGAGGTTTAAAGGGAAAAAATGTCGGGGACAATCTGGCGAATGAAGGCTATAATCCGTTCCACCTGACCACAGGTTTGACTTCCACTTGAGAGGACGGTTAAGTCTTTCTACAAGATGTTTTGAGGTGGAGCTAATGATGAAACGTTTCCAATATCTGCTTATTCCAGCTATCGTTTTGCTGGGAGCCCTAACGCTGGCAAACAGCCCGGCAACCCGCCCGGCCGATTCGGCAAAGCCTTCTGCTTGGAGAAACCTGGAGAAGGGTTTGGATCTAGGCATTTTCCAGGCTCCAAAAAAATCCGCTTTGGGCGATTCCTTGATTCGCATTTTAAGAGCAGACACCGACTATTTTGGATTGCGGCTGTTAAACGCCACATCCAAGGATCAGGCAAAACGCCGGACTATGAAAGATTGGGTGAACAAGAACGGACTGGTTGCCGCCATCAACGCAAGCATGTACCAAGAGGACATGATGTCCAGTGTCTCTTATATGAAAACCCGACAACACACCAACAGCACCTGGGTTTCAAAAGATAAAACCATCCTCGCTTTCGATCCTACTGACAAAAGCCTGCCTACAGTGCGAATCATTGATCGGGATTGCGAAGATTTTGACAAGCTCAGAAAGTTGTATGGCACCTTGATCCAGAGTATTCGTATGGTCTCCTGTCAGGGAGAAAACATGTGGGGACCACAAACGAAAATGTGGAGCACCGCCGCGATTGGACTGGATCATCAGGGCCGGGTCTTGTTCATCCACGTCCGTTCGCCCTACACCACCCACGATTTGATCGATATGCTTCTTGAACTCCCGGTCGGACTGAAACAGGCTATGTATGTTGAAGGTGGGGCCGATGCTCAACTGTACATCAACACAGGAAAAGAAAGGCACGAGTTTATCGGAAGTTATTCCAGCGGTTCCAGAGAGCATGACGAAAATACTTTTTCCCACCCGGTTCCGAACGTGCTGGGCCTGGTGCGTCTTGGAAAATAGGAGAAAGATAGTTTGCCAGAGAAAAAGAAAATTTCAGTCCGGGCCCGGTTCCGGATAATGACCGGAGATTTGATCGCTCTCGGACCCGGGAAAGTCGATTTACTCGAATCGATTGGCCGGGAAGGCTCCATCTCCCAGGCCGCGCGGGAAAGACACCTGAGCTACCGGCGTGCCTGGAACATGGTGGACACCATGAACCAGTGCTTCAAAGAACCTCTGGTCATTAGCGTCACTGGAGGCAAAGGGGGAGGCGGAGCCCAACTGACCCCTGCCGGAGAAAAAGTTATTCAGCTTTACCGTAAAATGGAAAAAAAAGCCGCTACCGCCACCCAGACCGAATCGAAAGCCCTGCAAAAATTCCTCCACTAGGCTCACTAGGTGCCAGCGTTACACTGGTAGGCGGGAGGCAATAATTTCTAACCCTACGAATTTTATCGACAGGTTTTCTCCAGGGAACTGGCTGTAGGCATCGGTTTCATCTTCATATTCGTGGAAATCAAAATGTGAGACGTCGAAACCGATTTTCCGGACATCCTGAATCAGAGTCTCGCAAAACTTATCTTCGATCTCCACCAGTGTTTCAAAATAACCGCGGGTCAGCTTGTTGCAATACTCCGGGTCACGAGCACGTTTTAAAACCTGACATTCCAGATCAGTATCCAGAATCATCAGCAAGCCTCCTGGCTCCAGTGCTTCTGCGGCCCAACGCAGAAACTGTTGGCGCTCTGTTCTTTGCAGGTGATGCAGAAACTTATTGGCGAGAATACAACCGTAGTGTTTACCGAGCGGGCCATCCGGAAAATCAACATTCAGAACTTCGATGTTCTCCTTGCCTGAAAGTTTCACAAAATGTGTCAGCCCTTTAATAACAAAAGGCATGTTGTCCGCCAGAACCAACCGGGGGAAGTCTTTCGGCCAGTCATGGATCAAGCGGAATCCTGCGAGTCCCGTCGCCACATCCATCAGCGGAGCTTTCAGGTCATGCGGCACCAGCTCCATCGGATTGTCCCATGGAAAGTTTTTGGTCTCGTGCAGATAAAAGCTGTAGCTTTCACTGAGCAGGGTGACCCATTCCGGATCGTTATAAAGAATCAGGTCATTTTTAATCAAGCTGGCCAGTTCATTGAAAAGGATGGAAAACTTTTCGTCCACCTGATCCAACGGTTGGGATAAGGCGGTGCGGTCCTTACGGAGATTGATGTGGATATGGTCAAAATTTAGAAAAACCGCTGGTCGCTCGTGCTGCACGTATAACAAATCCGCAAGATCGATCAATATTTCAGGATAAACTGTGCGAAGAAGCAGGTTAAAAATTTCCTGATTTTCCCGACCTATTTCCGTGTCCGGAAAGCCCAGCTTGCCGTTCAAAAATTTGAAAACAGTTTTGACCCGATGCGCTAGTTCCGGGGACTTGGTATCCTCCAGCCCGAGAAACTTTCGCCCCACATCAGTGACCAGAGGAAGCTGGTCGGTCGATTTAATAAATATTGAAAGTGACACGTTCAAAGTTTTTCAAATTGAGTTTAACCGGGCAACGCCCGGTAGTAATTAGCAATGGCTTTATTTCGCGGACAAACAGTTTTAGCGACTTGATGAGCCATTACTCGCTGGCCCCACGCCGAGTGGGCGAGCAGTCAGGGCCAGTCCCACCCTGCCCGCCCGAGCAGGTAAAACGTGAGCAGGAGGCACGGCAGTAAATAAGGCACCGCCTGAAAGGTGCTGACATCCATCAGGGAATACGCCGAAAATATAGATCGAGCCCCATAAATAACAGCCAGAACCTGAGCCAGCCTTTTCTTTCCCTTCAGCAGATAATAGGTCAACACACCCAGAAGAAGCAAAAAAGCCACCAGAGAAAGAATCGCCGACATTCCCAAATTAAAGGGAGGAATAAAAATCATGGCGATAGCAAGATAAGCCACATTCAAACCCAAAAATCCATAACCGGCCTGGGTGAACTTTCTGTCTAATTCTGTCGGCTGAGAAACTTCGTTTTCCATTTTCAATATAAGATAAACTGTGTTGGTGCAAACGCCCCTGCGGTTGCAGATTTATTTGCGGTATGTTAGCTTCCTGCTCTTAGTCTAACATCCCACTAGGCGTGGGGCCAGAGAGCAATGACTGGTCCGGCTGGAAAAAAGTTGCCTCCCCTGCCAAGGGGCTATTTATTTTAGCAAGCCTTAAATTATTCACTCAGGGTTTTTTCTGTATGCTTCCTGTTGACGAACAACTTAAAACTATTCGCCGGGGCATCTCGGAGATCATCGACGAAAAGGATCTCGCCAAACTGCTGACTGCGGGGAAACCGCTCAGGGTGAAAGCCGGGTTTGATCCCACGGCTCCCGACCTGCATCTTGGCCATACGGTTCTTCTGCATAAGATGAGACAGTTTCAGGAACTGGGCCATGAGGTTATTTTTTTAATCGGTGACTTTACCGGGATGATTGGCGACCCTACTGGCCGTTCCGTGACTCGTAAAAACTTGACGCCTCAGGAAGTTCAGGAAAACGCAAAAACCTACCTCGCCCAAGTATATAAAATTCTAGACCCTGAAAAAACCACCGTCGCCTATAACAGCGAATGGATGAACAAATTCTCCTCGGTGAACATGATTGAGTTAGCGGCACATTATACCGTCGCCCGAATGCTCGAACGCGATGATTTTCAAAAACGTCTCGCCAAAAACCTGCCGGTTTCCATTCACGAGTTGATGTATCCCCTGATTCAGGGCTACGACTCGGTGGCTTTGAAATCCGATTTAGAGTTGGGCGGCACCGACCAGAAATTTAATCTTCTCGTTGGCCGGGACCTGCAGCGAGCTTACGGGCAAAAGCCTCAGGTGGTTCTCACCATGCCTCTTCTGGAAGGAACCGATGGGGTACAAAAAATGAGCAAGAGCCTGGGCAACAGCATTGGTGTCTTCGACGCCCCGAACGAAATGTTCGGGAAAATCATGTCCATCTCAGATGACTTGATGTGGCGTTACTACGAGTTGTTAAGCCAGGTCAGTGCTCAGGAACTGGAAGGCATGAAAAAAGAGTCGGCGTCAGGAGCCCTGAACCCGAAAAACGCCAAGATGAACCTGGCAAAAGAAATCGTCGCGCGATACCATTCCGTCGAACTTGCGGAAACGGCCTTGACCGAATTTGAAAATGTATTCAAGAAAAAGAACCTGCCCGAAGACATCCCGGTAGCAAAAGGTTGGGGCGATGAGTTGCGAGGAATCTGTAATATCCTGAAAGACCACAATATGACCGACAGCACCTCCGCGGCCCGCCGTCTGATCCAGCAGGGATCTGTAACGATAAATGGAGAAAAAATTTCCGACATCAATCAGGAATTGCCTGGGAATCAGGAATACCTTATCAAGGTTGGTAAGAAACGGTTCCTGAAAATTCAACCGGGTTGATTAGAGCGTTTGAACCGAATCGGGTTGCCGATTTCCATATCCCTCTTGGTTTTCACAACAATCGCCGTTGCGGTTTTCTTTTGCGTGTCGATGACTTTTATTTCTCCCCGCACAAACGGTAGCATGGGAGTCTTTCCGAACACCAACTCTTTATACCAAATCTCTTCTTCAACTTGAGGAATAGTATAAACCTCGAAATGATCGCCGGGTCGCACCTCGTCTTCCCAGCCTTTATCGATGTAAACAATGTCATCATCCTTAATACCTATTCGGTCCCCTTTCGATGCGACAACATAACCTTCGATGGATTTGTCCGTCGCCGGAAACGCAGAAGTCTGGTCCTCAAACTTTTTATAGGGCATGAGCAAGTGGCCGACCCTGACGGTGTCATACGCGTTCACCACACGGGCATAGGAAACCTTGTCGCCCGGCTCGGTGATCTCAAGCACACCACGAATCATGATCCGGTGGCCCACAGGTTTTCCGGGATGAGGCACAACCTCGGTGCCAAAACCGATTCTCCGGGTATACTCTCCCAGTTTATCGAATATCCCCTCTCGTAGCACAGGGTGATAGATATAACGGTCCAGCGTATAGACGGTGAACCGGTCGCCTTTTTCTACTCCCTGACGCTTACCAATATCCACATAAACCAAGTCGGTTCCTAGTGCTACCAGCTTCGTTTCAAATAATTTTGTAACGGTGCCTACAGGAGTTGTCGAGTCCGGCGCGATGAATCCGGCATCGGCATATTTTCTTTCTGCCGTAATTTGTTTTTGGGTAAAATATTCGGGGCTCTTCTCTTTGGAGCCGCTCTTAAAATTGGCAAAAAGTCCGGATTTTGCCGTCTCCAGATTTCCGTTCTCCTGAAGTGTGCCTTTTTCGGTGGGAAGAATCTCCATAGCTGGAGTGATCCCGGCCACCTCGTTTTCAAAAGTTACCTTTAAATCATTCCCCCATGCAGGCTGGACCCCAAACGCGCCGGCATGCAAAATCGAGATAAACAAGAACCCCAATAAAATCAGCATCTTCATAAAATAACCCCATCAAAAGTTAGACTGAAACAACAAAAATCCGGGTTGCACCAACATGACGCTGTAGCTGTGATATTCTTCCTTACTCTTCAAGGGCGTGTGGTACCCCCATCATTAGCTTCACGCCCCACAAAAATGTGGCCCGGCAGCGATTTAAAAATTAAGTTACTAGTTGAATACAAATATGTTACACCATTTTATGCCAAAATCGCAGATTTTTTTAAGCGCCTCCTGTAAAAATTTTGATTCACCCTGTTTTGAAGTTTGGCAGCCCGGGCACCCTGGATAAAAGCGCCAAAATCGGGCAACATGCCTTGATCAAAAGGGATTAGCCCTTGACATGCGCCTCTGCCAGTGAAATAATCCCTCAAACCTTCCCGTATTACCCTAGGTTGCATAACCATCTGATTTGGTGAGAGTAAGGCGGGATTCTTGCATTTTTCAGGATTTTTTTTAGGATAGATTTATGAAAAGGACTTTTCAACCCAGTAATATCAAACGAAAACGTGTGCACGGCTTCCGCAAACGAAGCTCTACCGTTGGGGGAAGACGCGTATTGGCAAACCGCCGACGTAAAGGCCGAAAACGCTTGACGGTCTAATTGCGGAGTTTTTCCGCCCACTCGGCGTGGGGCCAATAGCCGAGATAACTCCTGAGTTGGCCAGCAAAAGTAATTGCAAACTGAGTCCAGCGTCACGCTGAAGCCAAGCAGATGGGAAAATTTTCTTTCAAAAAAACCGAACGACTGGCCAAGCGGCCTGAGTTTGAAAAGGTGATGAACGAAGGAAAAAAAAAACGGGTGGGGCGACTATGCATCATCTTCTCCATCCCTAATGGATTAGGCAGAAAGAGGTTGGGAATCATCGCCTCGAAAAAGGTAGGAAACGCGGTCGCACGAAATCTGGTGAAACGAAGAATCCGGGAAACTTTTCGCCACATCAAGCACCGCATGGAACCCGCTCTGGACATCGTTGTTATATCAAGCAAGGAAATGGTCACGCTTCCCTACCGGGTGATTGAAAAAGAACTTTCAAATGCCCTTCTAGCCGAAAGGTAAATTCCTAAACCCGATCAAACGCCAGAGTCACCCATCGCAGGCCTCCATGCTAAACCAGATATTCCTTAAATTCGTACGCGGTTATCAACGGTGGATTTCTCCTCTGTTTTTTCCGGCTTGCCGGTTTTACCCCAGTTGCTCGGAATATGCTGCTCAGGCTTTGCATCGCCACTCCCTGATTAAAGCGGTAGGACTGATCATCAGCAGACTTTTTAAATGCCACCCCTATCACGACGGTGGCGCTGACCCATTGAAATAGGGCTCAACAGCCTGGAATCGGAGATTCGACTTGGAAAACAGATTATTGCTCGCCTTTGTTCTATCCTTGGCAGTGTTTGTAGGATGGGGCTACTTCCTGGCGCAAGTGCAGGGGCCATTACCGACACAAGAACCGGGTATGGAATCGGGCATGGAAACTCTCGACAAAAACGCCCAAGCACTTCCGCGTACAGGTTCCGCACCCGTAGGGTCCACACCCTCGGTGGCTTCCCAGTCTGACTCGTCACAACCTGCTCCCGCGATGCCGGCTCCCGTCAATCCGTTCCCGGGCGAAGAAGTTCTCATCCAGGTCTCTACCGGAAAAACCCACTTCACCATCAGCAATCGCGGCGGAGTGCTGAAGCAACTGCAACTGCCGCGCTTTAAAAATGATGCCGGCGACTTGATCGACTTGATCGATAATCCCGATCACCTGACACCGGCTCTGGCTCTTCAGGCCAATGACCCCGAGATCACTGCGATTTTGCAGAACGCGCACTACAAGCCTTCGACAACTTCTATAGTTCTGGACGAAAACAATCCGGAAGGACGGCTGACCCTGACTCTGAACCACTCGTCAGGATTGCAGGTCACCCGCAACTACACATTCCGTTTCAACGATTACCTCATAGAAATGAGCACGCAAATCACCGCCACACCCTTGATCAGCAGGAACCTGCACTACCAGGTGGTGTTGGGACCGGGAATGGGAGGAAAAATTTCCTCACAAACCGATTACATCGTCTTTTCCGGCGCAACCGTATTCAACAATAACGAGCGCATCGAAAATCCACCGGAAGATATCATAGACACTTCTTATTTCAAGGGAGACCTGAAGTGGGTTGCCTTCCAGAATAAATATTTCGGCTCAGCCCTCATCCCCGAACAAGGCACTAAAGCCGGTATCGTATTTAAAGAAAAAGACCAGACCTTTGTCGGGCTGGAGTTTGAATCCGTTCAGTCCTCCGCCAACGCTCAATACTTGCTTTATGCCGGCACCAAAGAACTGGAAATTCTGGAAAGCGAAGGCCACGACCTGGTCAGAATGATCGACTACGGCTGGTTCGGCAACAAGTTTGCGTTTCTGGTCAAACCACTGCTCAAAGTTCTGGCGTTCTTCTACGGGCTCACTGGCAACTACGGCTGGTCGATCATTTTCCTGACGATCATCATTAAATTACTGTTTTCCCCGCTGACACATAAAAGTTTCAAGTCCATGAAGGGAATGCAGAAGGTTCAGCCCTATGTAAAAATTATTCAGGAAAGAAATAAAGACGACCGGCAGAAAATGAATGAAGAATTGCTGGAACTGTACAAGAAACATAAAGTGAATCCGGTTGGCGGTTGTCTGCCCATGCTGTTGCAGATTCCCGTATTCATCGCCCTCTACCATGCGCTGTTCTTCTCTATCGAACTTCGCGGTGCACCGTTCATGGGCTGGATTGTCGACCTCTCCGTCGCCGATCCCTATTACGTCTACCCCGTAGTCATGGGTGCCACTATGTTCCTGCAACAGCGTCTGACCCCATCGGTGGGCGACCCCATGCAACAGAAGATCATGATGTTCCTTCCCATCGTGTTCACCTTCCTGTTCATTTCGTTCCCGTCCGGACTCGTCATCTACTGGACCGTCAACAATATCCTGACCATCTCCCAACAATATTACATCTACCACGTTGCCAAAGACTAGTAGAGTACCTCCACAGGTAGCGTGGCGGTGACGCTTACGCGGCCGCCAAAATCTAAACTTCCATCTGACAAGGGAGAGAAGGCTAGGATGAGGGGGGACTGAAATCCTTTCCTTGCTAATTGCCTCCCCTTCTAAGGGATGCTAAGGTTTATACTAATGAACGACACCATTACAGCTATCGCCACGCCGCCCGGTGAAGGGGGCATCGGCATCATCCGCATAAGTGGCAAGGACGCTCTCGCCATCGCCCTGCAACTTTTTCAACCTGCATCGGGTGAGGAGTTAAAGAAGCTTGCTCCGGGGGAACTTGTTCCCCAAAAAGTTCTGTTCGGCGAGGTGCGCGATCCCGAGTCGGGACAATGTGTTGACCAGGTCCTGCTCACTTTTTTTAAAGCACCCAAAAGTTATACCGCCGAAGATCTCATCGAGATCAGCGCCCACGGCGGAACATGGATCACATCGCGCATCCTCGAGCTGGTTTTGGGGCAAGGCGCACGACTGGCAGAACCGGGGGAGTTCACCCGCCGCGCTTTCACCAACGGCAAACTCGACCTCACTCAGGCCGAAGCCGTCGCCGATGTCATCGACTCCGCCTCCGACAGGGCTTTAAGCTCCGCACTATCACAACTCAAAGGCGGGCTCTCCAAGAGACTCAACACCCTGCACGAAACCCTGCTCAACGCTCAGGCTCAACTGGAAGCCTCCATAGATTTTTCAGAAGACGGGCTCACCTTCCAGTCCCGCGAATCCACACAAGAACAAATTCTATCGGTTGAAAAAGATTTGCGAGTGCTGATCCGCTCTTACAGGCAAGGCCGAATCTATCGGGAAGGAATGCGCGTCACCCTCGTCGGCAAACCCAATGTCGGGAAATCCAGCCTGCTCAACGCACTCCTCCGGGAAGACCGCGCCATCGTCACCGCCTACGCCGGAACCACCCGCGACACTCTCGAAGAACGCGCCCGCATCAAAGATATCCATATCAACATCATCGACTCGGCCGGACTGCGCGATAATCCTGAAGTGATAGAAGAAGAAGGCATAGAAAGAACCCGCCAGGCTCTCGAAAAAGCCGACCTTGCAGTAGTGGTGTTCGATCCCTCCGAACCGCTCGACGATAACGACGAACTGCTGATGAATGAAGTGGGGGAAAAACCCAGACTGGTGGTGCTCAATAAATCCGATCTCCCGTCTATATGGAAACCGGGCCGTCTCGAAAAGTTCCTGGCAAAAGAAAAACCCATCACCCTCTCCACCAAAACGCTCGAAGGGTTCGACTCTCTGGAAGAAGCCCTCTACCAAAAAGCCACCAGCGGAGAACGCGCCGGGGAATCCATCATCATCACCCGCGAACGCCACCGCGATCACCTGCAACAAGCGGCAGAAGCTCTACAAAAAGCCAGCGAAACTCTGACAGACGGTCTCTCCGAAGAACTCGTAGCCGTAGACGTCACCCTGGCAATGGAACACCTCGGTGTCATCCTCGGCAAAACTTTTGAAGAAGACCTGCTAGACAAAATCTTCGGCCAATTCTGCATCGGCAAATAGCCCGCCACTCGGCGTGGGGCCCCGGCGAGCCGCCGGTGGCAACGGGGCGGTGACGCTTCGCAACCGCCAAAACCTAAACTTCCTCCTGATAACTCGAACAATAGGAATACGTTTTGTTCGATGGGATTGAGGGGGTTGCTGTCATGCTGAGGCTCTCGAAGCATCGCGGTTTAATGAAACTCCCTATTTTTGAGAAGGCTGGTTTGCTCCCCCTTCCACGAAGGGAATTGGGGGGGGCTTTGCCTTTTTCTTTTTCAGTCCATCAAATTGTGGACTTGATCCCCTTACTTGCTCTCTGGCCCTTCAGACGAGTCACTCTCAGGTTTTCGATCAAAAAGTTTACCTCCCACAGCATACTTAGTCCCTCGATGGTGGAGATACCGCACTACTCCACTTTTCGGCCCAATAACACTCGAGTAATCCCCGCTCCAGACTTGAACTTCTTTAAGAGGATCTTCGTAATCCTCTGGATAAACTAGAAAGTCGAATATCGCCCAAACACTTTCCTCAGAGAGCGGACCTAAAGGCGGTTCTGGAGGTATCTTATCTATGCTAACATTGTGCGCTTCGAACTTTTAGGAACTCTCCTTTGCTAGATCATCGAGAGCCTCGCCGACCTTCCACCTTGGTGTTCCAAAAAAGAATTGAGGAGGTAAAGGCTGAAAACTATTCGTATTGTGGTCATAGGTTCTCAATACCAAATAGAGGTCATTTCTAACCTGTTGTTCATGTAGGCGATATGCACGCACATACTCTTCCAACTCGATCTCTTCTGAAAGTTTCCTGGCTTCGAGTAACGTTCTTGCGGCACGGATCCAAATAACCCGATCATTATTTTGGTCTTTCAATAAGTCATATACTGCTGTGAGTCCATTTGATGCCCGTCGCAAGAAAAACTCGGATCTTGACCGTTTGTTTTCCAAGTCTGTTTTGTTGTGCTCCCTCCAATAAGCAAGTATGGCAATCAATGCTGCTGCGCTCAAGACTAGGGGAGGTAGAAATTTGGAGGAATCCGTAAAAACCAGCACAATACTGGCGACTAGCGCGAGGAAAACTATAATCGTCAACACCACCAACACTATCAAAAAATACTCTTTAAAAAGTCGATTTAATTCGTAAGGAATCCCTTTAAAAAAGTGTTCTTTTTTCATGCGGACGGTTTGGCGACCAGTATTTGAAGGTTCTCCTTGATTCATTCTATGATTACACCTCTTAGGGGCATGAAAGTTCGGGAAAAGCAAAAAGCGCGATGCTTCGACAGGCTCAGCATGACAGCAACCCCTGAATGTAAATCACCCCAACCCTCTTTGAGAAAGAGGGAGTAGAACCGCTTCAAGCCGAGACAACTTTTGCTGGCAAAAAAAAGCTATTGCAGCCGGCCCCACGCTTTTAGCGGCTCGCAAACAGAGTGAGCATCTGCCGTAACGCTGGCCCCACGCCTAGTGGCGGGCTAGACCATACCGATGGCGGTGTGTTGCATTTGTTGGCGTTGTTCTTCGGTGACTTCGAGTTGGGGGAGGTTGTTTGATCCGTATTTATCGATGTAGAGGAAGATGTATTCGCGGACGCAGGTTCGTAGGTCCCATTTCGTATTGTGTCTGCGTTCGAACTCGTCGAACACATCCATGGCTTGTTGGATGCTGAGTCCGTCTTTGGCGGTGAAGTAGTAGTCGAGTGCCAGATCCCATTCCGGATTTTTGTAATAGGTGATGCCGTATTTTTCCGGCTCGAATGCTATCGGACTGTACTTACCTAAAACAAAAGTCATGAACCCGAGTGAGTGGATGTGGGCTGCGTTTTTCTCGACGAAGGCCTTACTGTCATCGGCTTCTTGTTCTGTTTCTCCGGGGAAGCCAAAGAATCCCATCAAGTGATTCCAGATGCCTGCGTCGGACGACATGCGCAGGTTGGTTTCGATGGCGTCGAGCTTGGTAGACTTATCCATGAGTTTGAGGACGCGCTGGTTGCCGGACTCGTAACCGAAGTGCAGATATTTGCAACCCGATTCGGCGACATCTTTCCAGACTTGTTCTTCTAAAAGGGATTCCTCAAACCGCATATGCGTGGTCCATGCGATATCGAGTTTAGCGTCGATCAACTTGCGCGACAATTTTTGGAATAGTGCTGGGGGATAAGACTCATCGGTGAAATGGAAAAACCGGGTGCCGTATTTTTCTTTGAGAAATTTAATTTCATCGGTGATCTGGTCGACCTGCTTGGTGCGGAACCCTTCGACGTAACCTTGAAAATGGTCGCAAAAGGTGCAACGCCCATAATAGCACCCGCGAGTCGCGAGATAGGGCAGGATGAGATCTGGCACGAAATATTTTTCCAACGGCAGTCCATCAAAATCAGGTGCCGGCAGTTCGGCTAAAGTTTCGGAACAAACTTCTTTGTTAACGTGAACGCCGCTCTCGTCTTTGTAGATGAGATTGGGCAGTGCAGAAAAATCACCACCGCTTTTCACCGCTTCGGTCAATTGCAGGTAGGCCGACTCGCCTTCATACACCACTGCTGTGTCGAACCATTCCCACAATCCTTCTATTCCCGGCAGGGTATCGCGGATGCGGGTGATGATGTTGCCACCCAGGGTGATATGCGTTGCGGGGAACTCTTCTTTAATCATTTTGCAGAAGGTGAAGGTGGCGATAAGTTGTTTTTGTTGCACCACCGAAATGCCGACCATTGCCGGGCGTTCGCGTTCCATCACCGGGCGAATCAGCATTCGGTAAACGTCGCGGTAGATATTGATCTGGTCGTCATCGAGCGCTTCGAGAATTTCTGAGGACATGAACGGTTTGTAAACGATATCGGTCTCCATGGGCGGGAAACAGATTTGCGCCGGATAGTAACCGAGCGAAACCAGAGCCATGGTCTCGTGCAAGCAGTTTGTCGCCCACTCCAACTGGTCGATATCGTAAAACGCTTTGCTGCGCAGGATTCCTTTAGCCCTTTCGATATCGACGGAGAACCGTTGAAATAATTCTGGTGTGCAGGTGATGAGCTTTTCCATCAACGCTTGTTCTTCTTCATCGAGTCCGCGTTCTTTTTCCATGTCGCAAAGATAGCTGAGCTCACTGGCAATGCGTTGTGCCACGTGTTCCAAAAACCGGGTACTGAAAAACAGGTCATACATCTCGACGTTGACATCCAGTTGCGAAACCTCATGCCCCGCCGGGCGCAAGACTGCAGCCAGTGATGGCAGGCTCAGGTAGGGCTCGGAAGGTAACCAGTCTGGCGGAAATAAGAGTAGTGTCTTCATAATGTTAAGCGCTCAGGCCCGGCAAAGGACCTTCTCCTCTTCTTCTGCTGGCGGCTGTTTGCCGTTCAGCGAGTCTTTACCAAATTTATCGAGATACAGCAAAAAATGTTCCCGCGGCAGAGTTCCCCATACTTGCAGGGACTGAAACAACTCTTCCGCCATGCTGATGCATTCGCTGTTCATTTCGACAGCCTCTGCACGGGACATGCCTTCTTTGGCGACAAAGTCCAGATTCATGGCAATGTTTCTTTCCGGGTCATCAATAATGCGTTCGATGGAAAACTTTTCCGGATACTGGTAGCAACTGGAATCTCGATTCAGCAGGAACACTCCGGGCCCGAAAGAATGGATGGAGTCGATGTTGTCGCGCAGAAAGTCGATGGTCTCTTGGGCCTCGGGTCGGGTTTCGGTGGGGAACCCGAAAAACAGGAACGAATGGTTCCAGATACCCGCCTTATGGCTCTTCATCAAAACATCGCGCTCCACTTCCTTCGTCGTTCCCTTATCAATGAGTGCCAGCACGCGGTCGTTGGCGCTTTCCAATCCGAACATCAGGAAAGCGAATCCGGCTTTTTTCATTTTGGTGAACAATTTTTCGTCCATGACCTTTTCAAATTTCAACAATGCTAGCGAGCAAATCTCCACTCCGCGCTCGATCATCAGTTCTGAAACATCGTTGAGCGAATGCGGGGAAACCGCCTCATCAGAAAAGGTGAAATATTTGGTGTTGTATTTTTTCATCAACGCTTCCAGCTCATCCACCATTTCATTAGTTTTCTGTTTGCCGTAACGATGCCCATAAACAAAACTATGGGTGCAGAAAGTGCACTTGCCCCAGTAGCAACCCCGGCTCTGCAAAACGGGGATGATCGGATAGGGAGACAGATAACCCTGCATCGGCAAACCGTCGAAAGTCGGGCCGGGAAGTTCTTCAAACCTCAGTTCCACACGTTCCTTGTTATGCACCACTTCCCGTCCATCCAAATGGATCAGGTTAGGCACCGTCGATAACGCATCCCCGGCCTTGAGCGCGGTGAGCAATCTATGCAGGGGTTCTTCGCCTTCAAAGGTGACGATGCTGTGGCAAAAATCATCAAAAAATTCGGGATGCCCGAGCAACTGATCGGCGTTGACGCTGAATATCGGCCCGCCGAGCGTGATATGAAGATGCGGAAATTTTTCCTTGAGTAATCTGGCTAAAGTTAACCCCGGAATGATCTGTGAAATGCCGATGATAGATATGCCAACCACATCGTAATCCGACCAGTTTTCACCGGGAATCAAAATGTTCTCATATAAGTGTATGAAGGGATTGGTCGCTTTATCGCGGCTGGCTTCATGAGCTCTGCGGGTGGACTCTTCGGCGCGGGTGCCGCTTTCGAAGGTCGACAGGCTTAAAACCGCCGGGGCATGCGCATCGGAAACCAGTTTTAGAGCGGACTTGATCACCATATCCGCCTGCTGATAGGACGGAAAATCGAAAAACCGTTCTGGCGTTCGGAGAACCGACTTGGCCTCTTCGACTCCGGAGATAATACGGTCGGAAAATTTTAACCCCATCGCCAAAACATCCAGATGAGATTTCTCCTTGATCGACAAAGAACTCTGGTTTTTCAGCGCTTCCAGCCGTTCGGCCATCAGCTGTTCGGCATTCTGCAAAAGTGGTACCGACAAAAAATGGTCGTAAGACGCAATATTAAAGTCTCTCTGGTCCACTTCCCAGCCTTTGGCCCGCAAATAGGCTGTCAGGTAGGGTGTGCTCAAATATGGCTGAGTGGGGTACCACTGTGCCGGGAAAATTAATAAGGTTTTCATGATGGGTAATGATAGCATTTTTACTATCTCAAGCCCAACGAGATAATATTTGACATCATTTTTCTGCAAAGTATAATTGCCTGTTTATACGACACATAAAGCTTTCGCCCTTGCCAGTAATGCAATTTGGCCGGGCGGGGCCATCCTGAAACTGGGTTTTCCCCAATAGCAAAAAGGGCATAAATTCTAATTCCCCCCATATTATTTTTTTTGAATTTATTGGGAGGGAAATGGGGATTCCTTGGTGTTTTTCGCTCACTAAGAGGTTTGAACATGAAATATCTTAAAACTTTGATCGCGGTGAATATTTTTTTGTGGGTGGCGCTCACTGCCATTCCCGTGTTGGCAAAAACGGTCAAGGCTACTGAAACTGAAATTTCACTGGTCGATGGAATCGCCGTCGATAAACAAGGAAATATTTTTATAGCCATGCGCGATGACAACATCATTAGTCGCGTGGACACTCAAGGAAATATGACCCACTTTGCCGGTACCGGCGAGTCCGGATACGGCGGAGACGGCGGCAAAGCCACTGAGGCAAAGCTGAAACTACCTGCCAGCTTGACCTTCGATAAAAAAGGCAACCTCTACATCGCCGACCGCAACAACCATCGCATTCGAAAAGTTGACACACACGGCACCATCACCACGGTTGCAGGCAATGGCATTGCAGGGTTCAGCGGTGATGGCGGAAAAGCGACCGAGGCCATGCTCAACCTGCCTTCCGGAATCGTCATCGATGATAACGACAATATGTATATTTCCGACCGTTCCAACGACCGCATCCGTATTGTGAACGGTAAAGGAATCATCAGCACGATCGCAGGCAATGGCACTGAAGGAGACAGGGGCGACTCAGGCCCAGCCCTGAAAGCGCAACTGTCGAGACCGTTCGGACTGGCACTGGACAAAAAAGGCAATCTCTATATCGCCGATCGCGGAAACAATCGAGTCCGAAAAGTCAGTCCTCAGGGAATCATCACGACCGTTGCCGGCGACAGCAGCTTCTTTTTCATGGGGGATAACGGCCCCGCCTATCGCGCCAGTATCGCAGGTCCCACCGGCGTGGTGGTGGACGATAAGGGCACACTCTACATCGCCGACCGAAATAATAACCGGGTTCGCGCCGTCGACACTCAGGGAATGATCCGCACCGTCGCAGGAACCGGGCAACAGGATTACAACGGTGACTCTGAAGTGGCCCGCGATACTAATTTATATCTGCCTTTCGCAGTTGCTCTTGATAACGATGGCAATTTGCTCATTGTTGACCGCTCGCATTACCGCATTCGCCGGGTAGACCCCCGGCGCGGCACTGTCGTCACTGTCGCCGGAAATGGATCGAAGAGATTTGCCGGCGATGGCGGCCCGGCTACCGGAGCAAGATTGAGTTTTCCTCATGGAATTGCCATAGACAAACATGACAACCTGATTATTTCCGACAAGGGGAACTACCGCATTCGTAAGGTTACACCGGACGGAATCATCCAGACCATCGCTGGCGACGGGACTCGCGGCAATATCGGCAACGATCTGCCGGCCTTGCAAGCCGCCGTCTATGGGGTGGCATCCTTGAAACTGAAGAATGAGGAAGAAGTATTCTTCGTCAACCCCAGCGGTTTCACTAGTGCCGTTCGCACAATAGATAAAAACGGCATCATGCGTAAAGTTTTGGAAACCGTCTCCAAGGAATATCTGGAAGGCATTGGCAAAAGTCAATACAAAGGCAAAGAATCAGAAAGCCACGTAGCAATCATCACCAATTTTTCAGACATCGCCTTTGACCCTGCAGGCAATATGTTTATGTCTGATCGGATCAACCACCAGATCCGCAAAATGTCTGTCAAAGGCGAAATCTCCACCATCGCCGGTACCGGAGAGTCGGGCTATTATGGCGATGGCGGCCCGGCAACCGAAGCCGCTTTTCGAGACCCCAGTGCTCTCGCCACCGACAAGCAAGGCAATCTGTATATCGCCGATGGCGCCAATAACCGGATCCGAAAAATAGATACCAAGGGCATTGTCACTACGTTCGCCGGTAACGGTAACCACAAAAACACAGGGGATGGCGGCCCGGCATTAGAAGCGGGAATTCGTCATATGGACCATCTGTCTATGAGTCCGGCAGGAGAACTGCATATCGTTGGCATGAACTCTTATATCGTAAGAAAAATTACCAAGGATGGAAAGATCGTGACCGTCGCGGGGAATGGGTATCAAGGCTTGTTTGGCGATGGCGGCCCGGCCACCAAAGCCATGTTCAAGAGCCCTGCAGCAGCCGCTTTCGACTCAAAAGGCAATTTATATATTTCTGATATGGGGAATAACCTGGTCCGGAAAGTGGACAGCAACGGAATCATCTCCGCTTATGTAGGAACAGGAACTTTCGGTTGGGCTCAGGATGGGGAAACGGTAGAAATCTACCTGCAAAACTTCCCCTAACCGGCCAGCGGCCGGTGGCTACTGCAATAGCTTTATTTGGCTAGCAACAATGCTCTCGGCTTAACACAATTGCTCCTGCTGGAAGAGTGATTGTAGCTCCCCCTGACAAGGGGGATAGAGGGGGTTGCTTTTCATATTAGTGAACAATGACTTAGTGAGCCGAGAAACTCTTTGCTCGTCAATAGAAGTCATACATTTATCGTTTGGAGATTTTCAAATGCAAAAACGCAACTTCGTAGCAGGATTAATTTTAGCACTTTCTCTGGTGTTCGGTGGTCAGGTTTTCGCGGCTGAAACTGACGGACTCGCCGACATTCTTAAAAAAATTGACGGAATGGTCTGCGCTCAACCCGAAAAGCTTCCACAGTTTTACGCTAAAAACCTGATCATCATGGTGGATGACAAACGCGCCTTGTTGGAAAACCGGGTGAAGGACTACCAGCAGATGATGTCCGATTTCAGGGATATGCAGTGCCAGACCCAGCGCCAGGTCCTCAGCGGAACAGTCGGCAAAGATGTCAGCTATCTGTTGGTCGATGAGATTGTCAGCATCACCTCCAAATCGAACGATACCGATGAACGGCAACACAGCGTATGCACTTATATATTTATCAGGGAAGGCACGCAGTGGAAAATCTCACTGGAACATTGCTCCAGTCTTCCTGACTACAGCATAAATCCGGGTGACGATGCCCTGTACTATTTCCACAACCCGATCTACTGATCCCCCACTCGGCGTGGGGCCAGTAGCCGTGATATTCTTCAGTAGCTGTGATGTCCTCTTCCTTAAACTTCATGCCCGGTACGGGTATTTCGTGCCCCGAAGGGGTAAATGGCTATTTCCGGCTGACAAAAAGTTGTCTCGACTTTATATAGAAGCCTTTGCTATTTGCCTCCCCTGTCAAAGATCCCGGAGCGAACTGGGCAATAGCCCCTTGAGCCGAGAATGCTGTAGCTAGCTGGCCCCGCGTCGAGTGGCGTCACGCTGGCTTGAAATAACGGCTCCAACCCTCTAGTATAGTTAGATAGAAACTTCTGGGGTCACTCCATGATAAAACCGGTAAAAAAAATCATCGCCCATGTTGACCCGGATCTCAGCGATCTGATACCCGGTTATCTGAAGAACCGCCAGAAAGATATAAAAACCATCAACAAAGCGCTCAAGACCTCTGACTTTGATAAAATCCGCACACTGGGTCACTCCATGAGAGGGTCGGGTGGAAGCTACGGCTTCATGCCGATCAGCAAAATCGGCGAAACCATCGAAAAAGCCGCAAGAATAAAAAACCCCGACCAAGTTAAAGACGGACTGGCCGAACTTTCAGACTTTCTTAAACGGGTCACTCTGGTTTATGATTGATCCCGTCATGCAGACGAACCGTACTTTCTATAACTTCACGCTCAATTCCTTCACCCATTAAACCGTGTTGAAATTTTTCAAGGGACTCGCAGTTTTTTTTCTGGCCTTCACAGGGGTCTGTTCCGTTTTCGCTCAGGAAAAGGATTGGACTTTCTGGCAGGAGCGTTTTCTGCAGTCGCCCTCTTCCCAATCATCAAGCAATAGCTCTGCATCCAAAGCTGTACCGCATATTAAAGAGGTTCGTGTCACCGCGACATTGCCGGACTACCCCGGGGTCAAGGTTTCCGGATACCGGAACCGCGAGGTGGAGCGGTGTATTACCTGCCACGATGGCATTGCCAGTCCTTCTCATCCGCCTGAATTCGGCTGTTCCGTCTGTCACGGCGGCGAACCTGAATCGGTGGATAAGGATCAGGCACATGCGACCCTGATTTATGATCCCAAAGCTGGAACCGGGAAACGTAATCCTTCCAGCCTGAGTGTGGTGGAACAATCCTGCGGGCAGTTGTATTGCCATGCGGGTCACACAGATGAAGATAGAAATCATGTCACCCGTGTTAAAAAATCCATGATGAACACGATGGCGGGTGTGATCTCTGGCTTGAGATACCAATGGGCCGGACAAAGTCGGAAAACAGCACGCTATGGCACGCTCTCCATTGCCGATACAGATGGATCCGTTCCTACAGACCACGGCGCTTTGAAAGAACTGGAACGACTACCCTTCTTTTCCTCCGCAACGATTCCCCAGTCTGTTTTGGAAACGGAGGTGTCGGTTCCTGTATCCCGGCACCCGGCGGATCACCTGCTACGAAAAACATGTTTTCAATGTCATCTCGATTCACCGCCGGCCAAAGGCCAATACCGTTCGCAGGGTTGTGCTACCTGTCATTTTGAATATTCTTCCACCGGACTCTATGAAGGCAACGACCCGACGATCTCGCGTACCGAACCGGGCCACGCTAGGTTCCATAAAATCCGCGCCATTCCCGCACGCACCACTTGCGTGCAGTGCCACCGGGCGTTTGACTTGCAAACTCTGGGCAACGAAACCCATCCGGTCGAACCGATCAAACCAAGTATCCTTAAAGAGATCAAATCTGAGACACTAGAAGACGCAATGGTCGAAGTACCTGACGAACTGGTTGAAGAGTTTTCCTTCTTTACCGGAAAAGGCCAAGCCCTGAAAGATGTGCACACGGCCCGAGGAATGGACTGCACCGATTGCCACACACAACTTGATATCATGGGAGATGGAAATCTTTATTCCAAACAACATGAAGCGGTAGAGATTCGCTGTGAGACCTGTCATGGGGACAGCCTAGCCTACCCTTCCATTTCACAGATCACCGAGCCCGACGATGCGGCGATTCGAGTCAGCAAACATTATAAAGGCGGTGCGAACAAGGTGGAGGACTGGATGGCGGTCTCGTCGCGTAACCGAAAGATGACCAATGTAAAAGTTCAGAATGGACGCATGGTCGCCATCGGTAAGCAGAGCGGCAAGGTTCATGAAATTCCACTGGTGAAAGATTTTCTCGCTGCCCACTCCATTCCCCAACACCAGTCGCGCCTGGAATGTTCGGCTTGCCACGCACGCTGGGTGGTGCGTTGCCCGGGATGCCATCAGACCATCGGTCAGGATCAAGCGCCCGTATCCCATTCTCTGGATATTGGAGAACCCGCGTTGATGATCGGTCCTCGGGGCAAGGTGGCCCCCATGCTGACCCAGCCGGAAAGGCATTTGACCGTTCTTGATGAGAGGAAAAATTTGATTCCAGTTCTAGGGCAAATGGGAGAAGAGCGAGGACGTTATCGGCAATGGGCTTTCACCAATCCGCATGGCACCTCCGGCTCGAATCTGGCTTATGCGCTGAATCCGCATTCCATACAAAAGCAAACCCGCTCCTGCACCAGTTGCCATTTGTCTCCTGAAACTTTAGGATTAGGGGAAGGCGATCTCAAGATCGGAAAAGACTCCACAGGAAAAAATGATTTTGTCGATCCCCTGAACCGAACCGATAAAGTAATGAAGGCATCACAATTTGACCCGCAAGCCAAAGTGTCGATGCGGGGAGAACCCCTTGCAGGGACCCATCAGCCAAAAGCCCGGACCTTTAATCAGGAAGAAATAACCCGGATTTTAAGAGTTGGCAATTGCATACCCTGCCACGATCGGTATGATGATCCGGTTTATAAGGATATCAATCAAAGCTATGCCTTTGCGCGTACAATGGACCACCGTCGATTACGGGAAAATATATTAAGGCAATCCCCCGAATGAACCGTTTCTTTAAAATTTCAGCCCTGCTGGTTTTAGCAGGAAGTTTTTGGTCCTTCCCCTTCCTGTCTTCAGGGCAGGATTTGGAAATCAAAAATCCGTTCAAGTTTTTAATCATTGATGAAGGTGAAAAGACCCCTTCATCTCCCGAACCTGAAAATCCTGAACCTGAAAAAAAACCATCAGGACTGCTCGATTTTTTCATCCAATCTGACGGCAATGCTCAACCCGAAGCTGGAGGCATATTAGAATCAGAAGTTGGCAGCGGTGCCCAACCAAAAATTTTAGAATCGGAGGTTGGCAATGGCGTCACGCCTGCTATTGAATTCAAGAGCATGGTTGAGATTCCTGAATCGGTTTCGAAAAAAGATTTTGACGCCGCCGATTTCAACGATCCTTTCTACCGGGTTCGCGGGTTTCAGGAAAGCTCAGAAAAGATTTTGCGACCAGGAACCACTATGGATGGAGTCCAGTTTCAGAGCTATGACGAGTCCGGAAAATTCGCTGAACGGTTTTACCGCGAATCAGGATTTTCCATAGATGCCGTTTTCGGCAAAGTTAAATATCTGGAGAAACGGGGCGGGTGTTACACCTGCCATCAGGGTGTCGAGGAAATCAGCTCCAACCACAAGATGGCCTGCGTTCGGTGCCATGGCGGAAACCGCCGAGCCCAGTCCCTGCCGGACGCCCATAAAGGATTGGTGGCGAATCCTTCCTCCGTGGAGAATGCGCCCAAGTTTTGCAGCAAATGTCATGAAAGCCATGTTAATAAAACCGGCCGCTCTGTGATGGCCACAGCCAAGCGCATGATCAACATCACCCGTTTTGGCTGGGGCGCGCAACCTGCCGATGAACTGCCCTATTCCCTCTACCCCGGAGAACAGGAGCAACCCTATCCTCCATCCGGAGACGGACACGCCGTGGACGGATTTCTCAAAACCAAATGTCTGAGATGCCACCTCGATGCCCCTGGCCCGCACCGGCCAGGGGATTACCGTGCAACCGGATGCTCGGCCTGCCATATGATCTACACCAATGACGGCATTTCTTTATCGCATGACCGGGCCATTCAGGCGCTACAAAAAAAGGAAAAAACACAAAATCGGTTCGAACGAAAATTCGCCAGTAAATCCCTGAGCAATCGCCGGGGCTACCCTCTGCTGCATAAATTCACCACTGCCATACCCAGCGTCCAATGTGAACATTGTCATAATAATAATGGTGTCGGGGAAGAGTTTGAAGGCCTGTTTGCCAAACCTGACCGGCCTCGCTCCAGCCCGCAATCCATCAACGATGAGCAACCGGTTCTATATGGAAAGGAACATAAGTTCCTGGTTCCAGATATCCACCGTGAAAAGGGCATGCATTGCATCGACTGCCACATTGGCGATGAAATGAAACCGGAAGTGGAACCGGAAGGCCTGCGTTCGGCAGTTCAAATACGCTGCACCGATTGCCACGGAACCCACTCAAAACCACCCGAAGGATTGCTGTTGATTGAATCGGATACCAACACCAAAAAACTGTTAGATAAAGCTGACCTGAATCCCAACCTGAAAAGAAAAGTCCGCGCAGGAGATACGGTATTGGTGAATTCCAGCTTCTCTCCCATGACGCACATAAAACAGGAGAAGGACGAATGGATTTTGATTTCAAAAGTAACGGGAAAGAAACACACCATTCCTATTCTGAAAAATATTGAGCCGCCCATCGCCCACCAGATTCAAAAACATATGGATGAGGTGGAGTGTTCGGCCTGCCACGCCAGATGGTCGGCAGGAGAATGGGGAAAGCATCTCATTCGCGAAAACACGTTCGCACCGGAAAAGTGGAAGGACTGGAACCTGACCGACCCAGACCTACAGGAGCAACTCTCAACAAATGAATCGGGCCAGCCGGGAATGATCAACTGGCTCACTGCAAAATCCCGCCCCAACAAAATAGAAGGAGACCGTTTGCGAGGATACTGGTGGTCCGTGTTCACCGAGACGGGATGGTCGGATATGATATTGGGGAAAAATGATCGCGGGAAATATTCGATCCTGAAACCCCACTACCAGTATTTCATCACCGACCAAACCAGTCCGCTGGGTATTCCGACAAAACGTGCCGAACCACCATCCACTCTGGATGGAGGAGTGGGTCTGATCTGGACCAGCCATTCCCCGCATACGATTCGCAAGGCTGTTCGCAGCTGTGAGTCCTGCCATCAAAATGAATTGTCCGCCGGGTTGGGCGACCCTCTACGGCAGAACATTAAAAATGCAGCTTCGTTTTTTGATGAATTGCGCTTCAACAACCGGGTACTGCCGCGATTTCAACTCAAGCAAGGAGTGACGCCAAATGGGGAACCGCTGCAAATGGCTTTTCCCCGCGAGGAAATCCGTTTCCTCAATGCAGAAGAAATCTCCGCATTGCAGGAAACGACAGACCGTTACCGTTCGTTCCGCTTTCTGAACTTACGTGAATTGAGTTTCCCGCGTCTGCTTTCCCGGCAGGAATTTCCTTATGACGCCAAGCGCATTGCACAGGAAAATAGTATGGGGCCGCCACCCTTAAAGGACGATCTTTATTATGATGTAGAAAAAAATCAGTTTGTGGAAGTCGCACCAGAAATTTCTCCTGCGCCGCAGGAAACTGTTACGCCAGAATCAGGAACCCTGGCTCCCCGAGTCCAGAAGCCCGGAACACCGGAACCCGCTCAGCAAAAGAAAATCATAGAATTTTTATACGATCTTTTCCGGGATGAAACACTCGACAACGGAAGCGGTCAGCCGCCCCTTGAACCCGGACCATGAAAAACCTCGCAATTTTTATTTTTAGCGGATTCTTCTTTCTCCCTTCAACGCTTGCTAATGCAGGTGTGTTGAAGGATAAAAACTGTGGTTCCTGCCACCGGCTAAACGCAACAGAAAAAAGTTTTACCGGGCCAGACCTACATTATGCCGGTAGCAAATTCCAGCCGGAATGGTTGAGCGCATTTTTGAAACGCGGCGAAGTCATCCGACCTGCCGGGTTCATCACCGACCCCGGATTTTTAAAAGGGCCCTCCGAAAACAGACCGCCACATCCCTCCTTCCCTGAAGAAGAGGCCCATGCCCTGACGGAAGAACTTATGAGTTTGAAAATTCCCAGGCAAACGTCGGTCACTTCCGAGCCTCTGTCAAAGGGACAGCGAGCCAAAATTAAATACCAGTTTGAGCGGACATTCAGTTGCATCTCCTGTCACCAAAGTTTGAATCTGGCAGGGAAAGTCCGTGGCGGCATATCCGGTCCTTCACTGGTCAATGCAGGAAACCGGCTGCAGGCCGACTGGGTCGCCGACTGGCTGAACACACCGGAAACTTACACATCAAAGGGACGTATGCCGCGCTATAAAATGGACCCCGCCACCCTGATCCAGTTCGCCCGGTTCGTCATGATGCTGAAAAAAGAAAATATAAAATAAGTCCATGACAATAAATCGAAAAAATTTACTCACTGGAATAATGCTCCTGACAATTCTGGTCACCGGCTGCGGGGAAAATGAGCAGGCCCGCCCTGCCATCAAACCTCCCACACAGCAGGAGGTCAAGCAAGCGAGCCCGCTGGTTCCACAACAAAAACTGGCGCAGGTCACGGAAAATACCCGGCAGACTTATCAATGGTATTGCGCCCAATGCCATGGCATGAAAGGCAAGGGAGACGGCATCAATGCTAAATTCCTCACCGTCCCACCGCGCAACCATACCAAGGCCGAATATCTCGAGACCCGGACCGATGAACAACTTTTTGAGGCCATCAAGTTCGGCGGACTTTCAGTAGGCCGGGCTCCCTGCATGCCGGCCTGGGGCCACACTCTAAATGAGGATGCCATAGCCTCTCTGGTGCAATACATCCGCGAGCTGTGCCAGTGCGAAGCCCTCTAGCGAGGGTGGCGCCCACTCACCGCCGGGCAACGCCCGGTAGTAATTAGCAATGACTCGTTGAGCCGAGAAAACGATTGCCTGCAAGATGAAGAATTGCTATCTGCCCCTGCGGCGAGCAGTCATTGCCAATTCCCTCACACGGAAGTGGGTGCTATAATCATTTTTTGAAGTCAAAGGAAGCCCCTCCTTACCCGCGCAACTTATAAAAAAAGTGAGTCACCGTTATGATTGAAGTGAAACCGTTCCACGGCCTGCTGTACAACACCAAGATCACAGGGCCCCTCATAGAGGTCACTGCCCCCCCTTATGATGTGATTTCTCCCGCTCTTCAGGAGTCTCTCTACCAGAAAAACCCGCATAATGTTGTGCGACTGATTTTGGGCAAGGAGTTTTCCACCGATTCGGAAATGGACAACCGCTACAGCCGTTCTGCCGAAACGTTCCGGCAATGGCTGGAAGAAGAGGTTCTTATTCGCGATTCGAAACCGGGATTTTATTTATACAGTCAGGAGTATGAGTTTGAGGGAGAAAAGTTCTGCCGCACCGGTTTTTTCGCCCGGGTCAAAACAGAAGCATTCAGCGAAGGCAACATCCTTCCGCATGAGTTCACGCTTTCCAAGGCCAAGACCGACCGCACCCGTTTGCTCAATGCCTGCCACGCTAATTTCAGTCCCATTTTCGGACTGTATTCCGACCCGGATGGAAGTATCGATGCCATCGTCAAGGACGAGGGCACCCTAGAACCTTTGTCGGTGATTGATGACGGCAGTGTTGTCCACCGCATCTGGCGTTTGAACAATTCCGCCCTCTGCCAGAAAATCTCGAGCCAACTTGGTAACAAAAAAATATATATCGCCGATGGGCACCACCGTTATGAAACCGCGCTGGCTTTCGCGGAAGCCAATCAAGGCAAGGTAGAAGATTGCGCCCACGTCATGATGTTTTTGACCAATATGGATTCAGATTCCATGTCGATCTTTCCCATTCATCGAGTGGTGAAAAGTCCAGAACCGTTTGACCGCGAAGAGTTTCTTAAAAAAGCTGGGGAATATTTTGACATCAGTCCCTGGTCCGGCCCGCTAAATGGGGCGGAAGTAAAATCCCAATTGAAAGAACTGGGCGATACGCAAATCACTTTCTGCGCTTATATGGGGAAAGAACACACCTTCATTTTAAAAGTTAAGGATCCAAAAAACGTTGTGCCTCTTTTGGACGATAGCGAACCTGAGGACATGCAGGTTTTAGATGTTGCACAACTGCACGCCCTTCTTTTTCGGCATATCCTCAAGATCGATACCCGAGAAAAGTCCGGCCAACAATATGTTTCCTACAAGGTGAATTCTGAGGAAGCGATGGCAATGGTGGATGGTGGCGAATATGATGTAGCGTTTTTCATGAACCCCACCCTCATAGAGCATGTGCGCCGGTTAGCAGAAAAAGGAGTACGTCTGCCGCAGAAAGCCACCTTTTTCTATCCCAAGCTTTTGTCGGGATTGGTCATCAACAAGTTCGGCTTATGAAAATCGTATCCACGGAGTTTATCGTCGGGGCCGTTTCGGCCAAGCAATACCCGAAAGAACCGCTTCCTGAATTCGCCTTTGTCGGCCGGTCCAATGTGGGCAAGTCTTCTCTCATTAAGTCCTTGCTCAACCGGAAAAAACTGGTGCGCATCAGTTCTTCTCCCGGCAAGACTCGTGAAATTAATTTTTTCAATATTAATGAAACGCTGATGTTTGCCGACCTTCCGGGTTACGGATTCGCCAGAGTCCCCCCGGCCCTGCAAAAAAAATGGAAAACGATGATCGAGGAATATCTGACCCAGCGTGAACCTCTTATCGCTATCATTTTCATCGTTGATATCCGACGCAAACCGACGGAGTTGGATTTGACCCTGAAAGAATGGCTGGAGGAACTGGATCGGGACTATATTCTGGTGATCACCAAGGCCGACAAACTTTCGGCCTCGGAGCGTAGCAAGCAGGTCAAACAAATTAAAGCCGCATTCATGGGCAAAAATGCCTTGGACTTCGCGGTCTATTCCAGCACAAAACATACCGGGAGAAAAGAACTCTGGGCTCAACTGCAAAAGCTGACCCGTGGGGACAAAAAAACCCTCTTTCCTGAAAAGGAAAGAGGGTAAATAGTTTCCGCTAATGGCACGGTTATCTGCGGCTAGTATTTAGCCCCAAAGTTCGTCTGGAACTTCCAGGCGGTCGACCTTTTTGCCCTGGGCAATATGTTGGTCGAGAATTTCATCGATATCTTCCGGCTGGACCTTCTGGTACCAAACACCATCTGGATAAACGACGACGACAGGGCCAACTCCGCACGGGCCGAGGCAGCCGGTATTCGCGACCATGCATTTGCCAAACAACCCTTTTTGCTCCACTCCCATAGAAATCTTCTCAAAAATGGCGTTGGAACCGTTTTCTCCACAGGAACCTCTGGGATGCCCCGGTGGTCGGCTGTTGGTGCACACTAAAATATGATAACTTGGTTTCGGCATCAATAAATCTCCGTACAGGTTTATTAAAATTCTGAATGCTACATTAGATGTTTGACAAAGGAAATAGTTTTTTTTAAATGAACGTTTTCGACACAAAATCAAATAAAAAGGATGACGCCCCACAAGGACGGTTCGACGAGAACTATTTAAAGTCATGGCTGGAACCCCTCGTCAAGGAACCCATCTCCCGCTTTGATTTTTTCACCCTTAAAGGAGATGCGTCGGATCGAAGCTATTTCCGCGTCAACTACTGCGTGAAAAGTCGTCCTACGGAAGAATCATCTATCATCGTCATGCAGTTGAAGGAACCAGCTTCTGAAAAGGAACCAAACTTCAACCGCATGCAAAAATTCCTGACACATCTGGATATGCCAGTTCCTGAAATTTTATACTACGATGCCGAACGGGGACTGCTTTTCCTTGAGGATGGTGGCGACACTCATTTGGAGGACATTGCCCGCAATTCCCCCGAGAATATTATTCACTGGTACCAGAAAGCCATTGACCTCATTGTAGCCATGCAGACCCGCATCACTCAGAACATGCAGCCTTATTGTCCCGCACATGCGCTAAAGTTTGATGTTGAAAAACTGATGTGGGAAATGGACTTCATGATAAAACATTATATTCAGGGATTCCTGAAACGCGGATTGAGTCAGGACGAAGAGTCGAAAGTCCGGACGGCTCTGCTTGGGCTCTGCGAAACCCTGGCCGAAGAAGAAAGGGTTTTCGTCCACCGGGATTTTCATTCAAGAAATTTGATGATTCGGGAAGACGCCCTTCTGCTCATAGATTTTCAAGATGCACGGATGGGACCTCGTCAATATGATCTGGTCTCCCTTTTGAAGGACTCGTATGTCGTTCTGAAAGAAGAAACCCGCAATGAATTGCTGAATTACTACCTCCAGCGTATGGAGGAGGAAGGTCAAAAAATCCCACTCCCCTCTTTTCAGAAAATTTTTGATTTGATGTCGATCCAGAGAAATCTCAAGGCCATCGGCACCTTCGCCTTTCAATATATGGAACATAAGAACGAACGATATCTGGAATACCTTGATCCCACTTTGCAGCATATCCGGGATACCCTCCACTCACGGCCAGACCTGGAACCGCTTGGCCAGATTTTAAAGCAGGCGATTCCTGAGCTCAACACAGAGGCGGATCGACCATGATGATTCTCAAAAAATATGTATTGTTCATGTTTATAAAAGTCTACCTACTCACCGTGAGCGGTTTGATCGGGATTTATTTGATCATTGATTTTTTCGAACGGGTGGATGAGTTCATGGCAAAAAACGCACCGCTCATTGATCTTGTTTCTTATTATATTTACAAAATACCATTCATTGCCAGCTACATGGCACCTCAGAGCGTGCTTTTGGCAACCGTCATCACACTCGCCTCGCTGGCAAGGCAAAACGAGCTCACCGCCATGAAAGCCTGCGGCATAAGTGTCACCGGCATCACTCTCCCCATTATCGGAGCATCCGCCCTCATTGCTCTCATGGTGTTAGCCTCTAGCGAATACCTTGCCCCCATCACCAACCAGAAAATGAATTATATTTTTTTTAGCAAGGTTCGAAACCAAGTAACCTACGGGAAAATCCCTCAACAAGACCTCTGGCTCAAAGCCAAAGACCATGCTATTTGGAGCATTGACTCCTTTGACCCGGAAAAATCTACGCTGCAAGGAGTCATCATTGTAATGCCGGATGATGACTTTGGCATCCGACAAAGAATCGATGCCCGGAGCGCAGTCTGGTCGGTGGACAAATGGTATTTCGTGGATGGCTACGTTCGTCAATTTAACAAGGAAGGTCTGGTATCCACAGAATTCTTCGAAAGCCGTTCGTTCCCGGTTTCTGAAATTCCGAAGGATTTAGCCAAGGTGAGAAAAAGACCGGAGGAAATGAGCCTACGAGAAATGTACGCGACCATTCAAGTCCATGCTCAGGAAGGCAAGGACACCTCGCAAAAGTGGATCGATCTGCACCGCAATCTGTCTTATCCTTTCATCAGCATTGTTTTAGCCTTACTGGCGATTCCCTTGTCATTGAGATCGAGCAGGCATGGGGGCCTCCTCTTTTGTGTAGGGGTGAACCTGGCAATGGGTTTTGTTTTCTCTTTCCTCTACGCCCTCAGTATATCCCTGGGCCGCGGTGGAACCTTTGATCCAATTCTAGCCGCGTGGGGTCCCAACCTGTTGTTCACAGCTCTCGGATTTTATTTATTGCTCACCATGGACAGCGAAAAGGCTTTCCCGATTTAAAGTTGAATCCAACAAGTGGGTTTTATTGTCCGTGGCTTTCTACGTATTTTAGAATAACTCTTTATTAGGACACCTCATCCACTTGCGGCGGAGTTGCTCATTTGAAGAAAATCGCTTCCATTGATATTGGTTCCAACACCGTTCGACTTCTGATTCTGGAGTTTGATGAGAACCGGGATTTCCGCATCCTTGCATCCAGAAGGGTGATCACTCGTCTTGGTGAAGGAATGGACATCCACGGGCAATTGATGAAGCCTAGAATGTCTGCGACCCTCTCGGCTTTGTCTACATTTCGTCAGGACTGTCTGGATCATGGCAACCCGCCCTTACATGCTGTGGCTACCAGTGCCGTTCGGGAAGCCACAAACGGTGAGGAGTTTGTCCGTCTTGCCCGGAAAGAAACCGATATCAAAATTGAAATCATCCCCTGGGAAGAAGAAGCCCGCCTCACTCTTGAAGGTGTTTTCTGGAAAATCCCGCATGAGAACAGCAAGATACTCACTTTCGATATCGGCGGTGGCAGTACCGAGTTCATCCTCTCTGAAGGAAAAAATATCGCCAGCTTTTGCAGTAGTTCTTTAGGGGTAGTTCGGCTGACAGAAAAATTTATTCACCAGCACCCGGTGGACAATGCCGAGTATGAAAACCTGACCGCTCACTTAAGAAACGAATTACAGACGATCAAGGAAAAACTTTCGGCCTTTATGCCACAGGTGTTGATCGGTACGGCGGGAACTGTCACCACATTGGCCGCTTTAATAGAAAATATTTATCCTTATGATCCCGAAAAAATTCACGGCACTTTATTGCCTCGACAGGATATCGAAACTCTGATTCAGGACCTGAAAGGGAAGTCTCTCAATGAGCGGCTGGCGCTTAAACCTCTTGAGCGGGGCCGGGAAGATTTGATCATAGCGGGAACAGCCCTCGTTCTGGAAACCATGCAGACATTTCAATGCGACCCCCTGCTGGTCAGCGAATACAGCCTGCGCGAGGGAATCATCCTGAAAGCCCTGAAAACCGGGGCTCCCTGACACTGACCTCACATTTCCATAAAACCCTGACTAAAAAGAGCTTGGGGGTTGATTGAATTTGACTTCAAGGCTCATTTCAGATATGGTTTTTCATCACCCTAGACTACTAAACCATGACTACTAAAAAGAATTCAGCAAAAAAATTGGTCTCTATCAAAAGATCTCCAAAAGCTTCAGGGCACCCCATGAAGGGCCGGGATGTTCTGGTTAAAGCCCTCGAAAACGAGGGAGTCAAAGTTATTTTTGGCTACCCTGGCGGAGCTTCCATGGAAATTCATCAGGGACTGACCCTGACCAAGAAAATCCGCATGGTTCTGCCCCGCCATGAGCAAGGTGGTGCCTTCGCGGCAGGAGGTTATGCCCGTGCCACTGGAGAAGTTGGGGTCTGCCTGGCAACATCGGGTCCCGGAGCCACCAACCTGATCACCGGCATTATTGATGCCAAGATGGACTCCATTCCTCTTGTCGCTATCACCGGCCAGGTGCCCAGTACGGTTTTAGGCAGTGACGCGTTTCAGGAAACCGACATCATGGGAGCCACGTTCCCGCTGGTCAAGCACAGCTATATGATCCAGAATGTCGCGGAAATTCCGCGGATTATTAATGAAGCATTCCATATTGCCCGGACCGGCAGACCCGGACCAGTTCTGGTCGATATTCCTAAAGATATTCAACAGCAGGAAGGCATCGCTGATTTTGACGTTTCGTTTGACTGCCCCAGCTATCGGCCCAACGTAAAGCCCTCGGTACTGCAATGCAAAAAAGCGGCGCACGCTATTCAAACCGCAAAGCGTCCGCTGATTTATGCAGGAGGCGGCATCGTCAGCAGTGGAGCTTCGGAAGACCTGCGAGCCTTTGTTAAAAAAACCGGTATACCCGTCACCACTACGGTAATGGGTTTGGGATCATTCCCTTCCAACGATCCGCTTTCTTTGCGCATGCTGGGAATGCACGGCGCAGTTTATGCCAATATCGCTATCAACCATGCCGACCTGGTTATCGCTATGGGAGTGCGTTTTGACGATCGGGTCACCGGCAAACTTTCAGAGTTCTGTAAAAACGCTCAGGTCATCCATATTGATATTGACCCGTCGGAAATCAATAAAAATATTCTGGTCGACATTCCCATTCAGGGAGACGTCAAGCAGGCGTTGAAAATTCTTCACGGCTATGTCGAACCCAAGAAAGATATCAAACCCTGGATAAAACAGGTGCAGGATTGGAAAAAAGAATTCCCTCTGGAGTTTAAACTTAAGAAGGGCGAAATTGTTCCGCAGTCTGTAGTCAGCGATATCAACAAGCTCGCGGATAAGGACGCTATTTTTTCCGTCGGTGTCGGTCAACACCAGATGTGGGCGGCTCAGTTTCTCGATTTCGAAAAACCCAATAACTGGTTGTGTTCATCCGGCTTGGGGGCAATGGGATATGGACTGCCCGCCGCCATGGGCGCCCAAGTTGCGTTTCCCAATCGACAAGTGATCAACATTGAGGGAGATGGAAGTTTTCTGATGAATATTCAGGAACTGCAAACCCTGAAAATAGAAAACATCCCGGTAAAAAATATTGTTCTCAATAACGCTCATCTAGGAATGGTGGCCCAGTGGGAAGACCGTTTTTACAAATCCCTTCGAGGACATACCTTCATTGGAGATGCCAACTTTGCCGAGATAGCACACGCTTTTGGAATCAAGTCGGAAAGCATTTCCGATCCAAAAGATGTTGTTCCGGCCTTAAAACGCATGCTCAAACACAAAGGCCCGTATGTGTTGGATGTGAAGTATCCTTACAATGATAAAAGCCATGGTCATGTCATGCCGATGATTCCAGGAAATCATACTTATCTGGACACCTGTCTGGACGCATCCACCTCACTGCGCGATTATTGGACAAAAAAGGGCCTGCTCCCCTAGGCGTGGGGCCACCAGCGTGACGCTGAACCCAGCGAGCTAGAACCTGTCGGACCCAGAGAATCGTTGCTAGCTAGAAAACATTTCCTCAAGGCGTAGTCTTGTTGCTAGTTCGCCCCACTCGGAGTGGTCAAGCTGTATTCCAGATAGGCGCGCTTGATATTCGCATCCAGCCAGTTCAGGTTTTTCCAGCTTTTATATTTTTCCATTAAAACCGGCCTGACCGCATCCTGAGTTTCCTTGAGAGACTTGCCTTCTTCCAACTGCTTGAGAACTTTTTCTTTAAGAGTAAGAAGATAATGCTTCATGGCTATGAACACCGGCTTGCCGCCCGGCTCACCATGGCCCGGAATATAAATTTCCGCATCCAAATCACCCAGTTTGTTCATTGCAGAAAGCCAATCCTCTATGTAAGCGTCTCCCATGTACGGGATTTTTCCGTTAAAAACCAGATCGCCGGTGATCAGGGTCTTCAGTTCTTCAATATAAATGAACAAGTCCCCATCCGTGTGCCCCCGCACGTGAATCAGTTTTAAATCATATCCGCCAACAAAGATTTCCATTCTATCTTTAAAAAGCATGTTGGGCAGGGTGATGACCGTCTCATCCATTCCGGGAATATTCATGGTCTTAAAAAAATCCAGATGCTCCTTGCCGGAAGATCCAACCAGGCTCTTGAGAACATTTTCATGGGCGATGATAGCTCCGCTGTCTTTAAATACCTGGTTACCAAAAGTGTGGTCCCCGTGATAATGCGTGTTGATGGTGTAAAGGATGGGAAGATCCGTTTGCTTGCGAATTTCTGCCAGCACTTTTTTTGCTTCACCTGGGGTCACCCGGGTATCCACCACAACGACTCCTTTACGAGTGATGAGGAAGGTGGTGTTCGAGTCCACTCCGTCGCCATTCACAACCGTGAAAAGGTTCTTCCACACCTCAATGGTTTTAGAACCTTCCGCGCTACAAACCCCACCCAGAACGCTGAAGAACAACGCTAAACCGACCAGCCACCTTAATCCCGCCATATCAATCTCCCAGTTAAAACCAAAATGTTTTGGAAACGAGAGGCATGGTAGCATTTCCCACCTTTACCGGCAACCACCCACTAGCCGTGGAGGCCACGAGCAAGAGCTCATTGCGCCGGGAAGCCTGTTGAGTGGAAAAAAATCCATTGCATTCTGAGTCCAGCGTCACGCTGGCCCTTTAACCTCTTGAGCATTTATGTTAATTTAGTGTCATGGATGACTTGAGCAAAAAGAAATATGATTTTCTTTTGTACCTGTTGGAAGAAGGTGATGCCATGGTTTGCATCGATGCGAGGCTTCCTGAAGTCGATGTTCCAGCGAGCCATAAAAATAATTCATCGCTGAACCTGATATTCAACCTTAATTTCAGACGACCGCTTGAAATAACAGAAGAAGGGATTTTTGCTTCGCTGGCCTTCAACGGCAGGCCCTATAAATGCGCCATTCCCTTTGAGGCGGTTTGGGCCATCTACGATCCCAAAATGAAGAACGGACAGGTGTGGGAAGAAAGCATTCCAGAGGATATGAATCTGGCGGATCAGGTGCAATTGGACCAACCGGAAAAACCCCTGCTGAAACCCTTGAAATCAAGCGGGAAGCCAGCCAAGGAGCCTGCTAACGAACCCGCCAAAGACACCAAAACCAAGGGCAAACGCGACCGCAGCCACCTTCGGGTGATCAAATAATTGTTGGGGGCCGTTACCATATGCTTTACAAAGGTTTGTGGATAGATTACACTTTGCCTCTGCTTTTTGGCTCAGAATAAAAAATCATGGTGGGCGTAGCTCAGTTGGTAGAGCTCTCGGTTGTGGTCCGAGTGGTCGCGGGTTCGAGCCCCGTCGCTCACCCCATTTTTATAAGGTATTATGAATTTTTTCATAATACCTTTTTCTTTATGTAGACGTAATGTAGACAGTTGAATTTAGCCCATGGGAGAACAATTCAATTACCACTTTCAAAATACTAATCTCTCAATCAGCAAATTGAGGTTCCATGCTTTACGGCTCAGCATATAATCAAGTGTTTATGTTGATTTGGCATTAACCATTTTCTTGATGTTGACACTATGGGGGCAGTTTATTTAATAAAGTGCAGCTTTTAAATTAGAAAGTGTTACAACGTAAGGAGGCGGATCCAACTATTCAGTCTCAGTGAAATAATACGGACCACGTAATGTCTGCTGAGCTTCTCTCCAAAAATCTCAGAAAGGTATACCTTGCATAAATTTCAACGCGCCATTTTAACGCATGGAGGTGCTGGTTCAAGCCCACAGGATTTTGATGGACCGTTGTCTGCGGCCAAAATTGGGATGGATTTCATGGGAAATGGTAAATCTGCTTTAGACGCTGTGGTTTGTTCTGTGAAGCACTTGGAAGATGATCCTCGGTTTAATGCGGGGACAGGCTCTCAAATGAGAGCCGATGGTCATACTATTCAGATGGATGCGTCATGTATGGTGAGTGACGGAAAATTTGGCGCTGTAGCCTGTGTTGAAGGAATTCAAAACCCCATTGATATAGCCCGGAGTGTATTGCTTCATTCTCCCTATATCCTATTGGCAGGGGAAGGAGCTCGGGTCTTCGCGGCAGAACAAAATATAACTCAAACGCCTTTACGAGACTTAAGTAAAAGCAAGGCACCAAAAAGTGATGCCCCCCCTTCTTGCGATACGGTTGGTGCAGTGGCCTTTGATGGCACAACGTTTGCGGCGGCACTCAGTTCTGGTGGATTAGAAAAAGCCGCCATCGGACGAGTCGGTGATGTACCCCTTCCTGGTTGCGGATTGTTCTGTGGCCCAGTGGGCGCTGTTGCTTGTACGGGGGATGGTGAATTTATCGCGCTTAAAATTCTGGCTAGAGAAGTTTATAGCTGGTTGGAACAACGTATGAGTCCGAGTGAGGCGGCACAAAAGGCGATGACTCTTTTTGATGATTCTGTTGATGTGGGCCTCATCATTTTAACCAAAAGTGAATTTGCATCAAATGCCCGAAATGGTATGGCGTGGTCACACGTTACGGAAATTAAATAATATGGTAGAGAAACCTTTTTTTCGAGGGCGCTTGATTGCGATTGGTGGGAATGAAGATAAAGAAAACGATTTAGTTGTGCTTAAACGAGTTGTTCAAGAGGTGGGAAAGATTAATTATAAGGTAGGTGTCATCACGACGGCCAGCGAATCACCCGAACAACGAGGCGAAGACTATCATCAAGTATTTACCTCCCTTGGGGCTTCAGAAATAGAAATATTAAATATTAAAGATAGGGCCCAAGCAAACGACGCAACTATGGCTAAAACGCTCGAAGATGCTGATTTGGTTTTCCTCGTGGGCGGCGACCAGTTGCGATTAACAACCATTATAGGTGGGTCACTAATATTTGAGGCTATTCAAAACCGGCTTAAAATGGGGGCCATTATCGCAGGAACCAGTGCCGGAGCAGCTGTATTTTCTGACACCATGATTTATGACGGCAAAAGTGAAGAAGGGTTAATTAAAGGAAGTGTTCTCACGGCATCGGGATTTGGTTTCGTTGAAAATATCGTCTTTGATACTCATTTTAATGTTAGAGGTCGAGTTGGGCGTCTGGTGCAGATTATTACCATGAACCCGGCCTGTATAGGTGTTGGCATTGGTGAAGATTCGGGTGTTTTACTAAAGCAAGATGGAGTTCTCGAAGTTATTGGCTTAGGGACGGTAGTTATTGTTGACGGTAGTGACATTGCTCATTCCAATGTAATGAATATAGAACCGGGAGGACCCATTGCTGTAGAAAACGTGCGAATTCATTCGTTAGTGAATGGATATGGATACCATTTCAAAGAGAGGAAGTTTTTAACCCCGTCACAAATTGCGGTATATCGTTGATTGATATAAAAGAGTTGAGAGCTTTACGTGGGCCTAATCGATATACTCGACACCCGGCCATATTCATGGTCTTGGACATCAAGGATTATGAAAGTCGCCCTTCAGATACGATAGAAGGATTTTCAGATCGACTGGTGACACTTCTTCCAACCCTCCAGGAACATGGATGTTCCATTGGAGGCCCCGGTGGTTTTATCCAGAGGCTTCAAAAGGGAACTTGGGCGGGTCATATAATCGAGCATATTGCCCTAGAGCTTCAATGCTTGGCTAGCATGGAGGTTGGATACGGAAAAACTTATGGTACATCAAAAAAAGGAATTTACCTTGTGGTTTTCCGTTACCGCGTAGAATCGGCAGGTTTAAAGGCAGCTAAAGAGGCTGTTTCTTTATTCGAGGCTGTCGTTGAAGAAAAAAGTTTTGATATTAGCCAAGTTGTTTCCGATCTCAAGGTCTTGCGCGAAGATGATATGTTGGGACCCACCACCTTGAGTATTGTGGAAGAAGCTAAGTCGAGAGGCATTCCTTTTCTCCGCTTAAATGACGATAGCTATATCCAGTTAGGTTATGGTGCTCATCAAAAACGTATTCAAGCTTCCATAACCAGTCATACTTCGGCTATTGCAGTAGAAGCGGCTGACGAAAAGACAAGATCCAAGGAGTATTTGAAAAAATCAGGAATTCCCGTTCCACATGGACGAATGGTTTCGACTGAAGAAGAGGCCATAGCTGTTTTTAATGATATTGGCGCCGCTGTTGTTGTTAAACCAGATGTGGGAAATCATGGCATAGGGTCAACGATTGATATTACAGATTTGGATCAATTAAAAATAGCTTTTCAGGTAGCTAAAGCCGAACACCCAGATGTGATTGTTGAAGAGTATGTTCATGGCTTCGATTTTCGTCTATTGGTTATAGACGGAAAGTTAGTAGCGGCAGCCAGGCGAGAACCTGCTCATGTGATAGGCGATGGAATATCTTCTATCAAAAATCTTATTGAAAAAACCAACGCTGATCCTCGTCGTGGGTTTGGACATGAAAAGGTCCTAACTCAAATTGATGTTGATCACATGACGGAAACAATCTTATCCATCAAAGGACTTTCTTTAGATTCATGTCCAGAGAAGGGAGAGAAGGTGTATTTGAAAGCCACTGCTAATCTTAGTCAGGGAGGTACCGCTACCGATGTCACCGATGAGGTAAGCCCTGATATTCGTTTAATGGCGGAACGAGCCGCTCGAATTATTGGGTTGGATTGCGTGGGAGTGGATGCCTTAGCTCTCGATATATCCCTTCCCCTAGACCCATCGGGCATTAAAGTAGTTGAGGTAAATGCTGCGCCCGGATTCCGGATGCACTTAGAGCCGACACACGGCCAACCCCGTAATGTTGCAAAACCACTAGTAGATATGCTTTTCCCCGAGGATTACGTTCAAGTCCCCGTTTTAGCAGTCACCGGAACAAATGGTAAAACAACGACCTGTAAATTGATCGCCCATACATTAAAGTATGCGGGAAAAATTGTGGGTCTAACCTGTACCACTGGCATTGAGATTGATGGAAATTCTATCTTATCTGGTGACTATAGTGGTCCAGAGGGAGCCGGGATTGTTATTAGAGAACCAACGGTAGACCACATAGTATTGGAAGTTGCTCGAGGAGGCATTGTCAGACGAGGTCTCGGTGTTGATGAGGTCGATGTAGGTGTATTGCTCAATATTGGAAGCGACCATATGGGAACGGATTGGATCGAGTCCGAAAATGATCTGAGTTTGGTAAAGTCAACGGTTTTAGAAGTCGTCAAAAATTCGGGCACTTCGGTTTTAAACGCCGACGACGACATTGTCATGAGCGTTTTGGAACGTGCTCGCGGGAATATAATTTTATATTCTCTGGATTACAATAATCTGAAGCTTAAAGAACATGCGAAGGAAGGAGGAACCGTTGTCACGTTAGATAAAAGAAATGTCATCATTAGAAATCGCGAATTGGACATCATTGTCTGTGCGGTTGAAGAAATTCCCATTTCTTTAGGCGGAATCGTTGACTTTAATATCTCCAATGCTCTAGCTGCCATTGGTGCCCTGTTAGGTTTGAATCTGCCTGTTGAGCAAATTCGAAATGGTGTTATGACATTTTATCCTTCTGCGAATCAAAACCCTGGTCGAATGAATTTATTTGATTTTCAAAAATACAAAGTTCTTGTCGATTATAGTCACAACTCAGAATCTGCTCGCGCCCTGGCCAAGTTATTACCTCGGCTCTCACCGGGGCGAAAAATTGCTTTATGTCATGGAACCGGTAGTCGAACTAATGAACAAATTATTGAATACGGCAAGGCCTTGGCCTCAGTATATGATTATATCGTGCTGGTAGATTTTGATCCTCGTCATCGACCAATTGGAGAAACGCTCGACCTGGTTCACGATGGGCTGATCAAAGCAAACTTCAAAGCAGAGAATATTTCTATCGCACCAGAACCAAGTAAGGCGGTGGACTACCTTTTTTCAAAGGCGAAAACAGGCGATCTGCTGGTCATTCACCCCGATAAACTCGAACCTGTTATGAGCCAAGTCATGGAGAAATACAGACAAATTGTGACACATATTTAAGATTCTTCATGGTTCATGGAGAGTTAAACAGTTACCTCAGAGAATACTATGAAACTTGAAGGACAGAATTAAAGGAAAGGTTATGTCCCAAAATGGTACTTAAGTGCGGTATTACTGACTTTACCCGTTCCGAGTACGAAGTTTAATGTTGGTAATATCACGAAGTCCCGTCGCTCACCCTATTTTTTGGCAGAAGGTGCTGGATCAAACAAACGCAGGATGCGTTACAGGGTAGTCCTAAAAAAAGCTCCTTGATTAAGAATCCTCCCCGCCCCTAAATAAAAATCTGAAAGGTTCAAACCTTAATCACGTTCTTCGAGCAGCAACCTCAATATCATTTTCTGCAGTTGCTTTTTCCAAAACGGCCCATCTTGGCCGTAGTCATACAGACTTGGCCTCCCTCTCCCGGCGACCGATCCTTCTCGCGAGATCGAACCGACCAAACATAGATTTTATAGATCGATGACTTGCTGGCATTTACAGCCGCCTTATGGTTCCAAGCATAAAAATTGTCCGGAACTCTGCTCCACCCGATGATGATGTTTTGACCATCAACTTCTCTTGTTTCTCCTTACTCAACCGACTCTTACGCATGTCCATACTGATAACATTTTCTTAGTTATCTAGTACAGCCCCTAGTTTTTAATGTGTCGTTTTTCCACCCAGTAAAAAGGGGAAGCGCTTTGTAATAAATCCGTCAGCAGAGAACAGGCCCCCACCGCTAATTAAAAGAGGAAGACATAAGGTGATAGCCAGAAGGTGGTATTCAAAACCCTCTCCACCCTGCTTGCCAGACCAGTTCATAAAAAATCCATTGGCCGCATGTGACATGATGATGGCGCCTGACATGATGATTAGAATCCCCGCCGCACAAAAACGAGTCAGGAACCCGGTGATCAATCCTAGTGCTCCGAGAGATTCACCCATTATCACCAATATGGCAACGACCATTGGAACTCCCAGTTGGTTGGTAAAAAACCCAAGGGTGCCTTCCAGCCCATATCCCCCGAACCATCCAAGAAGTTTCTGGGCGCCGTGGGGGAATATGACGATTCCAAGCATCACGCGAATAATAAGATTATTGATACTGTCATCTGTCCGAAAAAAAGCTTTCATTTTATTTTCCTTTCTATCGATTGCGGTACAGGGGATAGTCCACTTGCGCCGGAACTTCTATGGCCGCCACACGCAATGGAGAATCAGAGTCGGCTTGCAAAGAAGTATCTCCTGACTGTTGTGCGTGAATCAAGGCGAAATCCGGTCTGCATGTCGAACAATAATCCCTTGCCAGAGATGACCACCAGCGCCAGAGTTTTTCCCTGGTCGGGCGGGTATTGAAACTGCCGGTCTTGCTCGATGGAAATATCTTTCATGATCACATCTGAAACAAGCGTGACCGGTGAACCGATACCTATGATGGTTTTGAGAGTGGCGCCGTCTTGCGATTCGGTTGGGAAGTCTTCGTTCTTATACTCATTATAAGTCGGTTCATCATGGATTGTTCTGCGGAGAGCAGGGTCAAACCAGATCTGAAAAAAATCGGTGTGATCCCCAACCGTCTCCTCTTCATGGAAAACTCCTGAACCCGTTTGCATGACCTGCGCTCCGCCTGCTTTGACCCGACTCCTGTTTCCCAAAGAATCGTAATGCCCGATCTCCCCTTCCAGGGCGTAGCTCATAATCTCGAAAGCCTGATGTGGATGCAGGGCGATTTTTCCATAGCCTTTTGCTGTAGCCCATGCCCAGTAGAACAGCGGACCGAGGTTTTTTATCTCTGGCCCTTCATGAGGGAATCCGATGGGTTTGATTTTGGTGATACGCCCGCCATCAAACTGGCCCACTCCCTGTGCTTCGGGGGGATAAATTTTAAAATCCAAAACAGCTTGGCTTTGAATCATGATCTTGATTCTATTGCAAGAGCTTATTCAAGATTGGCGACTCGAGAATTTTTGAATTGCCTTTGGCCTGCTTTCTGGCCTTGCGAAAATTTTTAAGGGCTTTTTCTTTGTGGCCTTCCTGAAGATAGGCCAAGCCAAGATTGAAGTGAATTTCGCCCGAGGTTGGGTCGGCAAAGTTGGCCTGATTAAATTGCAGTAAAGCCTCCAAATATCTTCCGGCCTGATAATGTTCGATGCCAAGATCGTTGCGTGATTTTGCAGAAGGTTCGGCTCCTGGAAGTAAAGTCAGGGGAGGTTCATCCAAGCTTTTGGAGCAGCCGGGAACTCCCAAGGCGATCACTAATATTAGAATCCAAGTTTTCATGGGAAAAAGGTATTATAAATTTAATCAGTACTTTGGAAAATTGCAAGGTTACCATCGCTGGTGAGAGATATGAAATAATTATTTATTATAAAAGCATTTGGCAACATAAGAAAATTCATCACCTATATTCTTACCAGCAATATTCCTGAGATTCTGCCCTTCATTGCTTTCACCGTGCTCGGAATTCCTCTTCCACTGACCGTTGTCTTAATCCTTTCCATAGACTTGGGGACGGATATTCTTCCGGCATTGGCGCTGGGTGTCGAGTCATCGGAAGATGATGTGATGCAAAAGCCACCTCGCCCCATGGATGAAAGATTGCTCACCCCGGGCCTTTTGTTCAGATCATACGGGGTGATCGGAATGATTCAGGCTGCGGCAGGTTTTTTTTCTTATTTTTCTATTTTGTATTCCAATGGGTGGGTATGGGGACAGAAACTAGCCCCCACGGACCCGGTTTATTTAAAAGCTGTTACCGCATTTTTTGTCAGCATCATCATTTGCCAGATCGCTAATGTGATGGTTTGCAGAACCCAAAGAGAATCCCTTTTCAAGAAGGGAATTTTGACAAACAAATTTGTGCTTCTGGGAATCGCCTCGGAATTGCTCTTGGTGGAGCTCATCACCAACAATGAAATTGCCCGGATAATTTTTGGTACCCACTCCCTAACTCTTTGGGAGAGCTTGTTGGCTTTGCCATTCGCTATCCTTATAGTTGCTGAGGAAGAATGGCGGAAATGGGGATTGAGAAATTGTAACCCCTTTGCAATCAAGTATCTCAACTGGTAAATTTCACTTACATATCTCAGGGGAGAGGGCATGGATTTTCTTACCCTTCAACAGGAGTGATTTGTAAATCTTAAGCTGTATGCCGGAATGATGGGTCTGTATAATAGCTAAGCGGTATTTAATTGTCGATTTGCGGTTTCACAATAGTCCTTTAATTTTTTGAAGAAGAAAATCATGCCTAATCAAGTCCGCGTAATAATTCTTGTTATCCTGATGGTTGTGGGGGCCGCAACCCTTGTGCCGGCGGAAGAGAGTCCCGGTTCGCTGGCGGACGGGGAAAAGGCGTTTCTGCTGGGAGAATACGATAAAGCCGAGAAAATATTCAGTGTCCTTCTCGAAAAGGAACCGGATAATTATATTTTACTGAGAGCTCAGGCCAATACCAAGATACAGCTGAAGAAATATGCCGAGGCCGAAAAACTGTTGGATAAAATTCTCGCTATGCCGGTGGCGACGGGTCGGAACGTTCTGGTTCATGCCGAAGGCGGTGCTCTTGAGGCCGAACTGGTGGATGAGAATGTGATGGCTGTGGATGAATCCGGAAAGAGTGACGATGCGTTCAGTCAGTTTCTGAAAAAAGATCAGGAGGGACCCGTCCCGCACTACCGGGTGTTTCTCAAAAAAACCGGAAAAATGCAGCTCTTTCGAAAAAGTCGAATCCGGATCCAGTATTTTGGGATTCCTGCCGCCACTCGTGAAAAAATTGAGGTTTTGAAAGCCAATGTGATGAAAAAAACTATTTCAGCCAGTCAGGCGAAACCGGAGCTGGAACTGGTTGATATCCCCGGCGGATGTTTTCAGATGGGAAGCCGGGTGGGTGATCCAGATGAACAGCCTGTTCATAAGGTTTGTATCTCTGCTTTTAAGATGGCGAAATATGAAGTGAGGCAAAAGTATTTTCAAACCGTTATGGGCTATAACCCTTCACAGTACGTGGGCGGAGATCTTCCGGTAGACACGGTGTCCTGGGAAGGCGCCAGAGACTACTGCAAAAAACAGGGTCTGCGTCTGCCAACAGAAGCTGAATGGGAGTACACGATCCGTGCGGGAACGACAGGAGAATATTATTGGGGAGAAAATATCACCGGCAAAGAAGCGAATTTCTGTGACAGTACATGCGTCCTCAATAACCGCGAACCCAGCTTAACCGATGGTTTTAAAAACTCTGCTCCAGTGGGGTCATTCCCTCCCAATGCTTTTGGGCTTTATGATATGGCGGGCAATGTCAGTGAATGGGTGCTGGACTGGATGGCCATCGATACCAACTATTACGTGATGGGGCCGGAGAAAGACCCGCAAGGGCCAAGGCCGGAGCTGGACACCTGCAGCGGGGCGACTTGCGTCGGGTCAATTTCTATTACCAGTAAAGTATACCGGGGCGGGGCTTGGAATCAGGGCATTTCAGCCATGCGATCGGCGAACCGCAAGGACGCACACTTTCTGCTTAAGGCAGATGGAACCGGTTTTAGATGTGCTGGGGATTTAAAACCCTGAATTATTTTGCGCAACGAAATCCGGCAAAGTTTAATCGTTTGCCGGGCTTGGCATCGGTGCGGTCAGAGGGCCGTGTGCCGACGGGATAATTGATCCACGAACCTCCACGCATGACCTTGTATTTACCTTGCAAAGGGCCTTTGGGATTTTTGGCCGGCGAGCTCCCGTAATATTCTTTTCCATACCAATCGGACACCCACTCATAAACATTTCCGCCCATGTCATGCAACCCATATCCATTCGGAGAGAAGCTCCCTACCGGAGCGGTAGTTTCAAATCCATCCGTGAATTTTTTGGTTTTCCATCTTTTGTCGCAATGAAGGTCGCAAAAATTAGCTTTGCCTGACTGAACTTCATCGCCCCAGAAATAAACTTTTTCATCGCCACCTTTGGCGGCCACTTCCCATTCCGCTTCTGTCGGCAGACGTTTACCTGCCAACTTGCAATATTCCTGAGCTTCTTCCCAAGTCACTTTTTCCACAGGTAAGTTTTTGCCTTCAAACTCTGAGGGGTTGTTCCCCATTTTTCCGGCGAACTCTTCCTGAGTGATTTCAAATTTGTCGATTGAAAAAGAATCCAGATAAACGGTGTGAACAGGTTCTTCATCATCAAACCATTTCATCTTGCAGGGGTCATTATGCTTGGTGCACTCCGATAACGCCTTATCCGTTTTGAAACCTATTTTATAACTCCCCGCAGGAATGCGGATCATGGTTTCTTCGCTCCAACTTTGTTGTGGGAGACTGAAAAGCGTAAGGACGACAAAGATAATTAATGGCAAGGGCGCACCTGTTTTGTTAAATCAATTTTGATCGGATGACCAACAGTTTCTCTTCGGTCATTTCCAACATGGTGGGAAGAATTCCCCCGACGCCCAACCCAGAAGCTTTGCGGCCGCCGAATGGCATCCAATCAACCCGAAATGCGGTATGATCGTTGATCATGACGGCGGCGGCGTTGATTCTTTTCGCGGTGTCGAGAGCGGTATCGATATTCTGGGTAAACACCGCAGCCTGAAAAGAAAAGGGCGTGAGGTTGGCTCTTTCTATCGCTTTCAAACGGTCTTTAAAAGGATAAATAACGATGACCGGTCCGAATATTTCATGGGTGGAGACCTTGGCCGTGTCAGAAGGGTTGAGGATGACCGTGGGCGCGTAACAGGTGGTGCTAATTTTTTTTCCACCGGTGAGGATTTTTCCACCTTTCTTTTTTGCTTCTTTCACCCATTGGTCGACACGGTCCACTTCTTTTTCCTGAATCAATGGCCCGACTTCGGTTTTTTCATCAGTGGGGTCGCCAACCACAAGCTTCTCGGCCAGCTTGACCAATCCTCTGGAAAGTTTGTCGACAAGTTTTTCATGCACAAATACTTTTTGTACGGAAACGCAAACTTGCCCGGCGTGGTAAAAACCACCTTTGGCAAGTTGCGGCAGAGCATCTTTCAGGTCGGCGTCATGATCGACAATGACAGGGGCCGCGCCACCATGCTCCAGGACACAACGAGTGCCCGGGGCCAGCTTGGAGTGGAGATTCCACCCGACCGCTCCCGATCCGATGAATGAAAAAAACGCCACACGGGGATCGGTCACCAACGTTTCAGCCAGAGAACTTTCGCAAACGATCGCCCGACACCATTCTTCAGGCAGTCCCGCCTCATACAAACATTTAACGAGGTTCAGGCAGGAAAGAGGGGTCGCGCGCGCGGGTTTTACGATGACCGGGCATCCCACTGCCACTGCCGGAATCACCTGATGAACAATTAAATTGAAAGGGTGATTGAAGGCGCTGATGGCAGCAACCACACCAATAGGTTCCCGGATGGTCAGAGCCATCCTGTTCATCGATGAGGCGGTCAGGTTCATGGGGATTTCATGTCCGGTCAACTGACTGATAGACTGCGCCGCTTCACGGATGCCCTGGACTGCCCGAGCAAGCTCAATACGGGAGTCGATCAATGGCTTTCCGCCTTCTTCTGCTGACTGGCGGGCAAATTCCTCAGCTTTAGCCAGAACCAAGTCGGCAGTTTTTTCCAGTATCTCTATGCGCTGATGAGCGGGAAGGATTTTGTCCGGGTCCTTTGCCAATTGATAAGCAGTTTCCAGAGCGTTCTCTACCTGATCCGCATCATCCAGATCAATCGTGGCAATCAAATGGCCATCATAAGGTGAGCTTACCTTTAAGCGTTTTGTCATGGAACTTTCCTCTTATAGGATGCAGGTTCTTGCGTTCATTTCGTCGATCAATACTTATTCATTGGGTCAGAATATATAAGGGTTGCAGGATAGAATTTACTTTATAAAGCTAGAGAGTTCAATGTCTATTGGTGGAGGGGTTTCGTTACAAAGAAAAAGGGCGGGAGCCTAAGCCCTCGCCCTTCTGGTTGTGCTATTTTTCCTGCTGGCTGCTCGCCGCAGGGGCAGATAGTACCAACTCGTTGAGCCGCCTATAATTTTGCCAGTCAACTATAGTTATTGCCAGTTGGCCCCACGCCGAGTGGCTTATTTGCCTTGGCGGATGACTTTCGGGTCTTCTTTACCCTCAACCACCAAATGCCCGATGGCGCCTTTGGCGACCCGGTAGATGCTGTGATCAACCAGAGCATAGGTTCCCGGTACATCCACTTTGAATTCGACAATCGTCGCGCCGGCAGAAGGTACCAGAGTGGTTTGAATGCTCTTACCCATGGCACCGCCAATTCCGCCTTCGTTATAAACCTTGTCGAAGATTTCTCCAATGATGTGGAAGGAAGAAATGCCGTTAGGTCCGATGTTGCCGAAATAGATTCTTACGGTTTCGCCGACTTTGGCTTTCAAAGCATTTTTGCCGAGTAATCCACCTTCTTTGCCGTTGAAGACAACATGGGTGGGGTGCTCGTCGAGCCCCTTTTGGATATCAAAGGGAGCAACGCCTTTTTCAGGCTCGCCGGTGAAGAACTCACTTTCCATAACATAATATTCCCGGTCAACCGCGGGTAGTCCACCTTCAGGCTCAACCAGAACGAGGCCATACATGCCGTTGGAGATATGATCGACAATGGCACCCGCCGCGCAATGGTAGATAAAAAGTCCAGCCGCCTTAGCTTTGAAAGTGAAAACTTTTTCCTGGCCAGGGTCTATTGTGCTGAAAGCCGCACCACCGCCGGGACCGTTGACGGCGTGGATGTCGATGTTGTGAGGCTGGGTATTGCTCTTGGCGTTGGATAAATGGAACTCAATGCTGTCGCCCACACGAACCCGAGCCATCGGGCCGGGAACCGTTCCAGCATAACTCCAGAAATTATATTTCACTCCATCAGCCAGATCACCAACATATTCTTTGGCTTCGAGATTGATGACAACCGTGTCCGCTCCGCGCTTGACAGCAGGGGGGACGTTGGGGGCGGTGGTCAGTTTTGCTGTGACACCGGCGAAAGCCGCTGTGGCACCCAAACCGGCAACCATAGCAAACGCAATTAAAGTAGCTGTTACTTTTTTCATTATAAATCCTCCTAAAGATTGAAAAAGTTTAAACGGTTATTAAATGGTTGAGAATATAACTCTGCGTTTCCTAGCTTTTTCTATGACTTGTCAGGTGTTCCTAATTAGCAGGAACGAAACTGCCTGTTCAAAGGCTTATTATAAGATAAAAAGATATATTTATCTTTTGTATAAAACCAATTTATGATATGTTAAAATAGATGTCAAGATGAAATTATCCATTTAAGGGGCATTATGATTTCCCAGACTTCAGAATATGCTTTACGGGCAGTGGTTTGCCTGGCGCAGAATCCAGATAAGCCTCACACCACCGCCGAGATTGCCAAGTGGACCAAGGTTCCCGAACATTATCTGTCAAAAGTTTTGCTGGCTCTGGCCAAGCACGAGGTGGTTATTTCAAAGAAAGGTTTGCACGGCGGTTATGTGCTGGCGCACGATCCGGAAGACCTGCCATTGCTGAACGTCATCAATGCGGTGGACCCGATTAAACATATAAAGAGTTGCCCCTTGAAACTGAAAACCCATGGCACTCATCTTTGCCGACTGCACCAACGGCTCAACGAGTCGATCGACATGATGGAAGACCTGTTCCGTACCTCGACCGTCGCGCTGATCTTGAACGAACCCACCCAAAGCATCCCCCTCTGCGAATCCACCACCCGGTGAACCACCAGTGGTGGGTGGCAGATTTTTGGTTTTTCGATTATAATTCGTGTGAATGATAATTTCAGGCTTGCCTGAACTTTCACGGCAGACCGTAAACCTAAGACGCTATTTACTGGGGAGATTAAAAATGTCTGACACTAAAGATGTAGTGGATGAGGATGAGGCGGTGCAGGAAAATATTTATCAGGTTTCGGCTCTCGTTGCTTTGCTGGAACAAAAGGGCATCATAACGCGTCAGGAATTTTCGGATGAGGTTGAAGGTCTAAAAAACCGGGGCTAGCTCCTACGCGGAGGGTGAATGAAAAGTATTGGGAGGCCGGCAGCCAGATCAAAGCCATTGCTAATTACTACCGGGCGTTGCCGGCGCCGAGTGGTCAGGCCTCGCTGAATTTGTGGACGTAAAATTTTGCCACATCTTTTATTGACAGGACGCCGGCGACACACTCATCTTCTTTGACAACCAGATGGCGGATATTGTTGGTCTGCATTTTGAGAAACGCCGCAATCATGGTGGATTCGGAATTAATATAAACCAATTTACTGGTCATCACTTTAAAGACGGGGATCTCATCCGGATACTCATTTTTGGCCACCACTTTGTTTAATAAATCCGCTTCGGTGAAAATCCCGACAAAATGAGATCCCTCGGTAACCAGAATAGAACCCACCTGATGTTTTTGCATTCTTTTGCAGGCCTCGAACACGGATACTTTGGCGCTGATATGAATGGCAGGCGGATTGATGAAATCTTTGACCTTGTCTTTGACTTCGTTGTTGGTCTTTTCGTTGGTTTTGTTCATGATGTGTCCTCCCCGAAACCTGACTCACCCCTTCATATTATGAGATACTTTTTAGTTTTCGGTTATTCCATAAAAGGATGAGAAAGTGGGACCCGGAAAATAGCAGAGTGGCGCCTATAAAATGCAAGGTTGTAGGGATTGAGCGGCTGCGGGGTGTCTATGAAGCCGTTGATACCCCGCTCAGGTTTTTTTGCTCATTTCAGCAAGCTTAAGAAAAGGGTAAATCGTTTGCCCAATCAATCCTTTTTCCAATGTCCCTCCGTAAAAACCAAACGACTCCGGATCTTTTTTATCCATGGGCAAATAGAATGTGCCGAACATCAGGTCGAAAAGTGAGAAGAACGTGGAATAGTTTTTATTAAAAGCAGTCTCGCTATCGGAATGGTGCCAGCGGTGAAACAATGGACTGGCGAACACGAAGTTTAAAAAACCATAGGAAAGACGTATATTAGAATGAATAAACAGTCCATACTTGCGGCGCAATGACATGGCTGTCGCACTCACATAGGGATCCGCAAATAGAGCCGTTAAGATAATGAGATTCAGAAAAGCGGTGATGTAATGATTGACAGGGTGAAAACGTTCCGTTGACAGCCAATCCACTTGTTTTGAACTGTGATGGATGGTATGGAAAGGCCAAAGAAATTTACTATGCATAAAACGGTGTCTCCAATACCCTGCAAAATCCACGACCACAATCGCTAAAAATATTTGCATTAACAAGCTTTGTCCCTGGATCAGGTTACGGGCACTCAGAAACCATCCTGTAAAACCCTGGGCGATCTTTCCACCAGGAACACTGCTGGTAACAAAAATGGATATCTGTTTAGGGTCACCTATGGAGGAAGTTTCTTCCTTTTCCAAAGCCACAGGTTTAACCACCATGGTTTGAACAAGACTGTTCTCGCCATCAGATTTCTTGATAATAAAAAAATCGAAACCGGCATAATCTCGGCCAGGTTGATAATGTATCGAACCGTTCTTCAGGACTGTGACTTTCCCGTGGGTGGCTTTTTGCAAAATAGTGGTCGTAATCGGTTGAGTTGTTTGACCTGGAGCCATTCCCACAGCCCCATAAAAATAAAGGCCGACAAATGAAACGCCAAATATCTGGACGGGAATATACAGGAGAGGGAGTAGGAAGGAATAGGCCAGATCGAGCTTGGAATCTTTGCGCACTAACTTTTTATTTTTTTGAGCTGGGAAAGCATATTCCAACAAGAAAAAAAAGATGGCAAATCCTAAGAGCGATTGAATTGTCTCAAACATTCCTGAGAAACCTTTTTAAATTTGTATGTGGGCAGACCCCTGTAGGGTTGTATCACTTTTTAAGTCAGAATTGCCATTTTCGGCTTTATGGTCCCAGGCGAGCTCCGCTGATTGAAGAGCATGCCTAACAAAAAAAGGACCTAACGGATAACCGTTAAGTCCTTTTAAATGGTCGGGGCGAGAGGATTCGAACCTCCGACCCCCTGCTCCCAAAGCAGGTACGCTAGCCAGGCTGCGCTACGCCCCGAATAATTCTTTTAATTTTCAAGCATTCCCTATATGCGCTCCATCCTTAGTGGGAGGAGTGGGCGGAATGCATGGCATGTGCTTTTTTCCGTTGTTCGTCCGTCAATAGACTGAGCAAAGCGATTTTAGCATTTGCCATCGCCATGATCTTGTCAGTTTTGGTTCTGGCAATTTTCCCCGCCGCCAATCGGATGGCATTTGCATCCAACTTCTCAGCGTGAACCTGCTTGTCGAACTCCATGTGTGCGATTTCGTGCTCGGCCCTGTTGCGAATGCTACTCTTCTGGTATTCAAACCGCAGTCGCTTAATTTCTGTGATCTGGTCTTCGGTCAGGCCCAGTTTATCTTTAAACTGTAACAGATGGGTGAACGGGCATTTGCTACTGTGGCCGCTATGGCTCGATCCCTTGCTATAACCGTGACTGGACTTGGCATGGTGCTCATTGCCTTCTGATTTTTTATGACTGTAGCCTTGTTTTCCACTATGGGGGTAAGATTTTTGGGAGCCACTGCCTTCGGGTTTATGATGCTCTCCGCTTCCAGAAATGTGATGATCCTTGCTTCCGGAAAGGTGATGAGGCATGGTTTTGGTTTTACTGCCTTCGCCTTTTGGTTCTCCGTGACTGTAACTGCCGGCACTGCCGGTGCCGATGGAGTCCATTGCGGTTGCCGCCAGAGTGCCCTGAGTGAAGAGCAGGGTTGCTGCTGCAGTCAGAATGGTCAGATGTATTTTCAAATTAAACATAATCATCTCCTTGCTTCATTGGCCCTACGCTAGGAAATGCGCCCGGCAGGATTCGAACCTGCGACCTACGGATTCGAAGTCCGGAACTCTATCCAGCTGAGCTACAGGCGCATATTTGAAATAGTTGGGGTGATTGACGGGGTTTGAGTCCGCCACCACTGGAGCCTAACACAATGTCTTTCAAGGCTCTATGCAATGGAAATCGTGTGGATATTTCCTTTGTGTTTTGCTAAAGGAAGACATTCTATATGTAATTGCAAAAGAAGGGAACAAGAAAGTTTTAAATAATTTTTGGGTTCTCAATTGTTTCAGATTCCCCGGCAGGTTGTGTATTTGGCCTTTCAGGGTTTCTGTAATGAGCGAATCATAATTGATTATTGGAAAGCCCCCACCCACCAAAATCCAGCCGCAGTAAAACAATTTTTTGGAAAATACCCCGTTAACGAATTCATGGTTCTGCTATGTGCTGCTGCCTTAAAGACGCTGGTTCAATCGAAAACAAAGCCCGGACATTGATGAAATGGGTGATGAATGCTGAGCCATCACGACCGACATATCGGAAAAGTAAAAAAGTTTGACAATTATATAAAACTAGAGCAAAAGAAGATGTAAATTAAAAAAGATTCAAATTTTACAAAAAACCCTTTATTTATCAATAGCTATAGATTTTAAGTTGCAAGGTCTAAGCTAGCAGTAATAGGGCCTTAGTTCAAATAGTTGAATAAAGGAAATTAGTATTCCTTTTATTTTAATCATCTTCTATTTAGGAACGGTCATGAAAAGGTCAAAAAAAATTACGCTGGGGGTTTTAGTTCTAGCCCTTTGGTTTTTGCCGACTTTGGCGGGGGCGGTCCAGAATTTGGCAAAAGGCATTAAATTTCTATAAGGATTCATCAGGGCGTTGCTCAGGGAATTCAGGATAAAGTTCTTCCCATGATAAAAAACTTCTATGACGGCAAAGACCAACTGCAAAGGGATGAAGCCATCCGCAGTGCTTCGCTGGCCTCCATGACACTAATGCTGGCAGCACACAATAGAGGTTGGGCCACCGTGCCAATGATCGGGTTTGATCCGAACGCGGTTTCTAAACTGCTAAACCTCCAGCCCAATTATATTCCCGTCATGCTGATGGCCGTGGGGTTTAGGAAAGAGGCGCCCCGGCCCAGGGATTATCGTCGGCCCATTGAGGAAGTGGTCAAAATAAATACTTTGGATGGATCCGGTCTGAAGGGATAGAGCGGTTTAAGATTTTTTTTGATATACTGTTCTTTCCTAACATCCAAGAAAGGCGCGCAATGATCATCGTCATGGCTCCGGATGCGACTCCGGAACAGATAGCGAAGGTAGAAGAGACCATTCAGGAACTTGGTTACACTGCGCATGAAATTGCCGGGGTGGAACGTAAAGTGATAGGCGCCGTGGGTGATGAGCGCGGCAAAGATCGCCTGCAATCTATAGAAACCATGGGCGGGGTCGAAAGTGTATTCCCCATCCTCAAACCCTACAAGCTTGCCAGCCGGGAAGTGAAGTCCACCCCATCTGTGATTCAGGTCGGCGGGGTTGATATCGGCGGACCTGCTATCGCTATCATCGCAGGACCATGCTCGGTGGAAAGCAAAGAACAGATATGCACCACCGCGACGCTGGTTAAAAATGCCGGGGCCAACTTTCTTCGAGGCGGCGCTTACAAACCTCGAACGTCTCCTTATAGCTTTCAGGGGATGGAAGAGGACGGACTCAAACTGCTGGCCGCCGCTAAAGAGGTCTCGGGCCTGCCCATTGTCACCGAAGTTATGAATCCACGCGAAATTGATCTGGTCGCGAAATATGCCGACGTCATTCAAGTCGGAGCCCGAAACATGCAGAATTTTTCATTATTAAAAGAACTGGGAAAGATCGACAAACCCATTTTGTTGAAACGCGGCATGATGAACACCATTCAGGAGTTTCTCATGTCCGCTGAATATGTTCTTTCCGAAGGCAACAACAGGGTGATTCTTTGCGAACGAGGCATCCGCACTTTCGAAACCGCGACCCGAAACACTCTTGATATAAGCTGCATACCGGTCTTGAAAAAGGAAACCCACCTGCCCATCATTGTTGACCCAAGCCATGCGACCGGTCACTGGGACATGGTTGAGTCCATGTCGCGCGCGTCCATCGCCGCCGGTGCCGATGGACTGATTATTGAGGTTCATCCTGATCCCGTTAATGCCTTTTCAGATGGACCGCAGTCCCTCAAACCTGCGAAGTTTGCCAAACTCATGGAAAACCTGCGCCCCTTCGCCGAATTAATGGGCCGCACCCTCTGACGAGGAGGCAATGGGGCGGTAACGCTAACGCGACCGCCAAAAGCATAAGGCCCGTTAACCTGGATATTGCAACTTGAGCTGAGACAACTCTTTGCCAGCCAAAAAAAGCCATTGCCAGTTGCCCCACGCCGAGTGGATTGCTAGCTGGCCCCGCGCCTAGCGGTGGTAAGTTCTTGAATTTCTGGGATTATAGGTTTATTCTGGAGCGGCTTTTATAGCTATGAATAACCTGTTCATGATCTCTTGATCAGGTTCAATAACTTTTTAGTTTAGCGCTCCATAATGAGTGATTTATATCAATCAAACCGCAAGCATGCTGAAACCTACCGGCAACAACTTCAAAAAAAAATAGTTTCACTTCATCAAGCTGGGCACTCGTCCGACAACGCAGAAATTGATCCGCAAAAATTTTATTTGGACTTTAAAGACCGGGCTATTGATCTGGTCTATAAAGAAACCAACCTGCTGCAAAAAGAGTGTGGCGAATCCGACAACTGCCATCTGTTATTGCTCAAGCAAACCGCGTTGGTCGACACACTTGTTCAAGCCAGCTTTCATTCGGCAGTCTGGTATTTCAATCATCAGCATGATAAGGAGTGGACCACACAATCCGTGCCCATAGCCATAGTGGCTCGGGGCGGCTATGGCAGGGAGGAATTGTATTTCCGCTCGGACGTGGATATCCAAATCGTTTCACAGTCCTCTCTTAGCAAGGGCAATAAAAAGACCGCTGAGGAAATCATCCGGCATTTTGAGTACCTGTTCGTCTTTCAGGATATTTTCCCTTCCTCCAGCAATGCCTGCTACACCGAAAATGAAACGTTTGAGCGAGATCTTGACCCTGCCAAGGTTCCCGAGTTTTTAGCGCTTTTGGAACATCGCTTTGTAGCCGGCAACTCTCTGGTCTATAGCGAATTTAAAAGCTCCATTAAAACAGTCAGCCTGCTTTATCACGACGAAATTCAAAAACATTGCCTCAGCTATGAAGGATATTATGAAGTCCAGAATACTGTTTTTCAACAGGAACCCAATATTAAAGAGGAAATGCGCCGCCTCTACTGGGCGCTGGTCTCTGTGCGTTTCCTGAAAAACCTGGAAACCACCAACCAGTTTGAACTGCTCAACGAATTGTTTTCCAAGAACCTGCTGAGTCCGCTTGCTTATAAGAGCATGCAAAACGGACTCCATCTTTTATCCCGGGTCCGCTTATTCCTGCACACTTTTCAGAAAGGGTCCCACCGGGACACCATGAGCTATGAAGTTCGGGAAAAGATTGCCCTGTCTATGGGATTCGATGTTAAGACCTTTTTTCAGAAATATTTTTTCGAGGCTGTTTATCCCCTGAAGCGGTTCAGCCGCAACCTTTACTGGGAGAGCATGGCGGCAGACACCAAGAAAAAGAAAAGCCTTTCAGAGTTCTTCTCTCTCAACACGCAGAATCAAATTTACTTCGAGAAAGACCCCGAGAGCCTTTACACCCAGGAACCTTTATGGCTCTTCAAGGTTTTTATCTGGGTCGCCGAAAGAAATTATTATTTATCCTATGAAGTGACCCGCGCCATTGAGCATCATGTTGATCAGGCCTATCCCATTTTCATGGATGAAGAATCCAAACTGGAAATCCAGAACTGCTTCAAACGCTATATCCGGGGAAAATATTTTTCAAAAGCCCTCCGCCTGCTGCATGAGTTTGGGATATTGGGGGATTATTTCATTCCCGCATTCAACAACCTCAAAGGTATGCTGCAGGATATTTATGTGCATAAATTTCCAACGGACATCCATATCCTTTCTGCCTTGGATGTTTTAAACGGGTTGGAGTTTCGTGACACTGCCGACCCCTTTCTGGCAGAGCTTTATCATTCGCAAAGGGATAAGACAGCCATTAAGCTGGCCGTTTTACTGCATGACATCGGCAAAGGCGTAAAGGTTGGCGACCAGAATGAAGAGCTGGTCGGCGCCAGAATGATTCCTCAGATTTTGAACAACCTGGGTTATAACGACAAACCCAAAAGGGTGGACGATGTTGCTTTTTTAGTGGAAAAACATTTAACCATGTATGACCTGATGCTTCTCGACCCGGAAGCCGATGACACCTACGACATGGTGCTCGACCTCGTCAACCACGACAAGGAAAGACTCAAGATGCTGATCCTGCTCACCCACTCGGATCGCGGTGGAACCAAGATGGACATGTCTTCCTCACAGATCAAACAATTAAAACTATTTTACCAATACACCCTTCACCACAAGAAACGGGAAAGTGTCCCCAATCACATAAAACTGGAGTTCCTGAAGATGGTTCGCCTGCCCCGGGAACTGCAGTCGCAATTGGAAATCTATTATAAATTTATCCAATCGAGGGAACCTTTTTTGGCAGAAATTCTTTTTAATCCGGGGCAACCTTCTGAACTGGTCGTCTGCACTCAGGATACCCGGGGAGTCCTTCACAGAATTTCTGCGGTACTGGCATTTAACCAGTTGGATATTGTCGAAGCCAATATTCAAACCTTGCACGACAAGGTTTTTGATGTTTTTAAAGTTATTGACTCTACTGGCAAAACTATAGACTACGGCGATTTCTTTTTTATCCAACAACGCCTCCAGGAAGATTTGCGTCGAATCTTTATTGACAAAGAGCCGCTGGCGTCTATATTCAAAGGACGGTCTGTGGCCAATGTTTCAGAGAAACCGCATTTTCAGGAAGTTAAATTGAAAATGAAAACCATAGGACGGTCCGTTAAATTAACGACTCACAATTTGCCGGGCACATTCATGATGGAAACCAAAGTATTCTCAGACGCTCATATGGAATGCCAGAAAGCCGTCCTCCACACCAGCCAGGGTTCCGCTTCCAATGTTTTTTACCTGCGCCCCGAGGATGTAGAAAAAATCATGAATAACGAGGAACACTTTATTCAAACTTTTAAAAAATCCCTGCGACCTCTGATAACCGGAGAACCGTTATTTTTACAAGAAGAGCTAACACCCAGCTCATAAATATCTATCATGAAGCCTCTTTGGTTTATAAAAATTGCCCTGTGTCTCTTCTTGCTGCCTTCCCTGGCTTTAGCTGAGGAACCTTACAAGGGCTCACTGGAAAAAGCCCGGAGTCTGGATAAAGAAGAGTTTTTTGAAGATGCCATCAATTACTGGCAAAAAACTCTTGACGAAAATCCTCCCCCGAGCATCATCCTTTACGCCAAACTTAAACTCACGAATACGTACTCACATCTGGGGCAATTGGATAAAGCCGTCGAGGTTTCCAGATCGCTTACAGAGTCCAACCCCGATCACTACGACTCTTGGTTTCATTTCGCCAATTCCCTTGCGGCCTTAAAGCAATATTCCCAGGCCGCCAAAGCCTTCAAAAAGACAATCACATTAAAACCCGAAGAAGGATTGGGCCGGGTTGGGCTGGCCTTTGCATATTTTGGCGATCAGAAACCGGATTCCGCAGTCGAAGAATTCAGAAAGGCCATGAAAATTTTTAAGGCTAATAAAAATATCTCTTGGTACCGGGACTCTCGTCTCGCTATCAATCAGATAAAAGGGTTCGCCCGCTTCCCTCCCAAATTTGCCGACCTCTGGTTGGGGAATAACCTCAAAAGGGTTCAAGACACTTATATGGACGCGGTTCTCGATCTGAACAACCTGCTGAATTAAGGGTTATTGAACCCTCCCTTAATTCCCACCAAGCCTTCTATAAAATCCCCTCACATGACATTAAAAAATTTTAATGTCGGATTAATACTTTTTTAATACTAATCTTATAGAATTCATACAGTACTTTTCTCCTCCTTTCGGGGGGAACGGACTCGGTTCCATGACCAAGTCCTTCCCCCGTCTCCTCCACTTGAGGGGGACAGGCGGTTTTCCAAGCCCGCCTGTCCCCCTTTTGTTTTTTACCTTCCATTTTGGAACCCAAGCCGTCAGGGGAAACATCTAAATAAATAGTAGATATTCTTGTTCGGAGGGGAGTGATGAACTCTCGATTTCTCATGTGCGCCCCGGATTATTTTGGGGTGGAATACAGCATTAATCCCTGGATGACCCATAATCTGGGACGCGTTGACCCGGACAAGGCCAAAAAACAGTGGCACCGTCTATTTGAAACCCTGTCCAAATTCGCCAGAGTTGAATTGCTGAAACCCCGGCCGCATGCCCCCGATATGGTTTTTACCGCCAATGCCGGCCTGATTAGAAATGATGCATTCATTCCCAGCCATTTTCAACATTTAGAACGGCGCCGGGAAGAAACCCATTTCAGGAAATGGTTTCGCATGATGGGTTACCGCCTTAAAGATTTGGCCAGCCCTGTCCGTTTTGAAGGAGAGGGGGACGCCCTGTTTCAACCCGAGAGCAACCTGTTGTGGATGGGTTACGGGTTTCGAACCGACCTGCGGTCGCATGACCTGCTCAAAAAATTATTCCTCCTGCGTGTCATAACGCTACAACTTGTAGATCCACGGTTTTATCATTTGGACACCTGCTTTTGTCCTCTGTCAGGGAACCGGGTCATGTATTATCCGGGCGCGTTCAGCACGGATTCTCTGCAATCCATCCGGGCAAATATTCCCGCCCAAAATCGCATCGAAATAGCTGAGGAGGATGCTCTTCACTTCGCATGCAATGCCATCGCCATAGAAAACAACCTGATTTTGAATCATGCCAGCCCCGGCCTGATACACCGACTACAGTCGTTAGGCTACCGGGTTATCCTTAATCCCGTGGGCGAATTTTTAAAATCAGGCGGCAGCAATAAATGTCTCGCTCTCTCTTTAACCCATCGTTAAAATAAATCCGACAAAACCCAATATATTCAGCTGCTTGCCTAATGAAGGGTTCATATTTTCATAAATTTAAGCTACAATGCGCTCTAAATTAGCATAATTAGAGTGGGAGAGACCTTCTCAAGAGGTTGAACTGCACTTTTCGCTACACAGTAAATTATTTCTTGGCCAAAACAGGCCTGACATTGACTTAAACCAGAAAGTTTTTCCACCCCGGCAAAACTTCTAGGAAAAAATAAAACTAAATTTATGGCTCGAAAATCTAAATACAATCTGGTGTGGATGGATCTGGAGATGACCGGTCTGGATGCGGAAAAAGAAGTCATCATTGAAATCGCCACCCTGATTACTGACAGCGAATTGAATATTCTTGAAGAGGGTCCCTGCATCGCCATTCACCAAAGAGACGAAATTTTGGACAAGATGGATGAATGGAACACCAAGCACCACAATGCATCGGGCCTGGTCAAGCGGGTTCGCGAATCCCTGATAAGTCAGGAGGAGGCCGAAAAAAGGACGTTGGAGTTTATCAAGAAATACTGTCCTAAAGGCACATCCCCTTTATGTGGAAACTCCATCAATCAGGACCGAAAATTTCTCACTAAATACATGAGCGAATTGCATGAATATTTCCACTACAGAAGCATTGATGTAACCTCCGTCAAAGAACTGGTGCACCGCTGGTACCCGGACGGTCCCAAATTTCCCAAAAAAAGTAATGAACATATGGCCCTCACAGATATCCGGGAATCTCTTAAGGAACTTGTCTTTTATCGACAACATTATTTCATTGGCCGTGAAGCCAACGTAGCCCAGCCTGTAACCTGAAAACCAACAAACATCCCCACCATGAATAAAGGCGCAATCATCACCTTGGTATTTCTCGCTTTCGTTGCCAGCGTTTCCATTGATCTTCTGTGGACCGGCAACAAATATCAATGCGAAGTCTGCATCAAGTACAAGGACCAGATAGTGTGCCAGAAGGTAAAAGGCATGGCCAAGGACGACACCATCATGACTGGCATGAGTACAGCCTGTGCTAAAGTGGCGAACGGCATGACAGAGTCCATAGAATGCCAGGCCCAGCCTCTTGAAAAAATGGAGTGCAAGGAAATTTAAATCCCACCCTCGCCTCAAAAACCAAGAAGAGAAAATACCCTTGAAACCTCAAAATCTTTTCTCCCCGTCTTCTTACAAGCTTTTCGGTTACAGTTTTTTAATCCTTTTTTTTGAACTGGCATTAATTCGTTTCATTCCCTCCAACGTCAGGATCACCGCCTATTTTATAAACCTCGTGCTGGTCGCGGCTTTTCTGGTTCACGGACGCGAAAAAAATTAGGAACAAATCAGGTCATACACTTCCTGATATTTCTCTTCCACATTGCCCATATTAAAACGAAATCGGTCCTTGTCCATTTTCTCATTGGTCTCCCAATGCCACAGGCGACATCCATCCGGGCTGATCTCGTCTCCTAGAAGAACCTCGCCCTTATGCCGACCAAACTCCACCTTAAAATCTACCAGACGAATTTTCCGGGCTTTAAAAAACTCGATCATCAGGTTATTGATTTTGAGACCTTCTGACTTCAAAATCTCCACTTCTTGCTTAGTGGCCCAGCCAAAAACATCAACATGGCACTCATTGATCATCGGGTCACCTAGTGGATCACTCTTGTAAAAAAATTCTAGAATCGGCTTTTCCAGCACCCGCCCTTCCTCAATGCCCAATCTTTTACATAAACTTCCGGCTGCAACATTGCGCAACACCACTTCTACGGGAATGATATCCAGCTTTTTCACCAGCATTTCCCTGTCGTTGAGATTTTTAACGAAATGGGTTTTAATGCCTTCACTTTCCAGAAACTGAAAAATCCGACTTGAGACATGGTTGTTCATCACACCCTTGTCAATGATGGTTCCTTTTTTCACTCCGTTGAAAGCCGAAGCATCATCCTTGAAATACTGAATCATCAAATCATCATCAGAAGTGGCGTAAAGGATCTTGGCTTTGCCTTCATATAGTTTTTCTAAACGTTCCATAATCTATCTCTTATTTTTTAAAGACCCGCTTGAAAATGCGGTCTATATTTTTAAATTGGGTTTTTAATTGGAAAGCCTTATCAATCTCTCCAGCAGATAAAAGTTTGCGAATATCTTTATCTTTTTTCAATGACGTTAAAAAATCTTTTCCCTCGGTCCAGCTTTGCATGGCGTTTTTCTGCACCAGTCTATATGCGACTTCCCGGGTGATGCCCTTTCTCACCAGGGCGAGTAAAACGCTCTGCGAATAAATCAGGCCTCCTGTTTGCTCCAGATTGCGCATCATGTTCTCAGGGTAAACCATCAACCGATCCATCATCGACGTCATTTTCTTCAACATATAATGGATCAAAATCGTGCTGTCCGGTCCGATCACCCGCTCCACCGAAGAATGGCTGATATCCCGTTCGTGCCAGAGCGGCATATTCTCCATGGCCGCAAAAGCGTTGGCCCGAACCACTCGCGCCAGACCACACATCTGCTCGGAAACAATCGGGTTGCGCTTGTGCGGCATTGCCGATGAACCTTTTTGTCCGCTGGAAAAAAACTCCTCCGCTTCCAGCACCTCTGTCCTCTGCATGTGACGGATTTCGGTGGCAATTTTATCAATCGTTCCGGCAAGAATAGCAAGAGTGCTGAAGAACTCTGCATGGCGGTCACGCTGAATCACCTGACTGGAAACCGGCGCCGGTTTCAATCCCAGTTTGGAACAAACATATTCTTCAACGTCCGGGTCGATGCAGGCAAAGGTTCCTACTGCGCCGGAGATCTGCCCATAGGCAATGGTTTGTCTCGCCCGTTTGAGTCGTTCGATATTGCGCTTGGTTTCTTCATACCAATTGGCAATTTTTAATCCAAATGTTAAAGGCTCGGCGTGAATACCATGCGACCGGCCGATGACGGGCGTGAGTTTGTATTTCTTCGCCTGCTTTTCCAGCACATCTTTAAACGCCGTGAGCTCTTTCAAAATCAGGGTTGCAGATTGTTTCATCTGCACCGCCAAAGCGGTATCCAGAACATCGGAGGACGTCATCCCCATATGCATGTATCGGGCTGATTCCCCGACATGTTCCGCCACGCAGGTCAAAAACGCGATGACATCGTGTTTGACTTCCCGTTCAATTTCATCAATGCGCTCCACATTGAATCGGGATTTTGTTTGAATGTCTTTCAAGGCGGATTTGGGGATCTCTCCCTTTTTGGCCAATGCCTCACACGCCAAAATTTCTATTTTCAGCCAGATTTTAAATTTATTTTCCGGCTCCCAAATGGCCGCCATTTCAGGCAATGAGTATCGTGGTATCAATGTTCAGTTTCCTTGAATAATAAGTCGGGGATCAAAGTTCAGGTTGAATATATGCAGAAAAATTCTTTATTATGGTAAGAATATTTGTGCATATATTAAACGCAATTGCCCGGTAAATCAATAAATGAACTCAACCGTAGAAGTCTGCTTTGTATGTCTTGGAAATATTTGCCGTTCCCCGCTTGCCCAGGGCGTTTTTGAGGCCCTCGTCAATCAGGAAGGCCTGCAGGATCGCATCATTATAAGTTCCGCCGGGGTCGGCAACTGGCATGTGGGGAACCCTCCAGACGCCCGAATGCAGGAAACCGCGCGCGAACACGGCATCCATCTCAATAGTCGGGCGCGCCAGTTTCAGAGCTCCGATTTCAAGCGGATGGACCTGGTGCTGGCCATGGACCACAGCAACCTGAGCGACCTGCAACGGATGCGGCCCGCACCAGAACTGCGTGACAAGCTTTTCCTCTTTCGTTCTTTCGACCCGGAACACAATAACGACCTCGAAGTGCCCGACCCTTATTACGGCGGCGGCAAAGGCTTTGAAACGGTTTACCAGATCGTTGAACGAACCTGCCCGAAAGTTCTGGAACACCTGAAAACCAAGCTAGCTAAAAAAGCATGAATGAAGAAATCTGCAAACTCCTGCAACCTGTTTTTGGCCAGGAGGTGAAAGTGCAATCCTCCTCCGAAACCGGCGGAGGGTGCATCAACCAGACCCGCATTCTTCAATTGACCAATGGGGAACGGGTTTTTCTGAAACATAATTCCCACCCTGCCCCGGATTTCTTCGCCGCCGAAAGCAAAGGCCTTCAATTTCTCGCGCAAGCGGAAAAAGGACCGAGAATCCCAAAACCTCTGGCTTTACAGGATTCCCAAGTTCCCTCTTTTCTCATCCTGGAATATATTGAGGCGTCTGCCCCCGAGCCAGATTTCCCCATCCGCTTTGCCCGGTCGTTGGCTGAGCTTCACCGTATCACCCATCACAGTTTCGGCCTGGATCATGATAATTATATCGGTAGCACTCCACAGCAAAATACTCATGAAACAAACGGCATCCATTTCTTCCGCGACCACCGATTGCAAACTCAGCAGGAACTTGCCAGAAAATCCGGCAAGCTCCCTAGTGCCACCGATAAAAATCTCAGCAAACTATGCGATCGGCTTGAAGACTATCTCGATATCTCAGGAGAAAAACCGGCCCTGCTTCACGGTGACCTGTGGTCGGGGAATTATTTTCCTGACCGGGGCAACACCCCTTGTATTTTTGATCCAGCCGTTTATTTTGGTTTGCGTGAGGCCGACTTGGCCATGACCGCACTTTTTGGCAGACTGCCACAAAGTTTTTATGACGCTTATCACGAAGCGTTCCCGCTGAACCCGGGATATGAGGAGAGAAAGGACCTGTACAACCTGTACCACCTTTTGAACCACCTGAACCTTTTTGGCAGTTCTTATCTTGGATCTGTGCAACAAGTGCTAAACAAATATCACTAGCCACCCTTATCAGGGGGAAATTTCTTTGCTTTAGGCGGTCGCGCAACGAGTTCTTGCCATTTGGCCCCACGCCTAGTGGTTAGAATCCCCCGCCGATTTTGGCTACGAAGGTTTGCAATTCTCTTTCGATGGGACCATCCCAGTTTTTAATTTCTCTGGCGAGTGTGGCGAGGACGGATTTTCCTTCACTTATTTCAAGTGCGCTGGCAATACTGACCAGAACTCTTGAGCCATACCGTTCAACCAAACCATGTTCTTCTGCCGCACGGAAAGCTAACTCGGAGCCAAGAATCATTACCCACGCCTGTATGACAGAGACTTGCGTCGACTCCCTGAACCTTAGGGCATCCAATCCTTCCATATAGGCTTCCGCATCCATCTCACCCAACTCGTATCTATCGATCAACTGCTTCAGGGTTTCCTCTTTGGATTCCACCTTCTGGAAAATGTATTCGAAAAATTTGCCTTCCGACTTTTTCAATTCCTCCATGTTCCAGGGGCACTCAAAGCTCGTTTCCAGTTCCTTCCCCTTCCTGGTTCGTTGGGTTTCCCTCTCAATCTTGTAGATGCATTTGGGGCACCGCCGACCGGCGTCATGGTTGAATTCGCCTGAGCATGAGCAGGGAGCCAGAACACTTTGAAGAGCCAGGGCCAGAGCCTCATCCCTTAAACCCAGCACATCCCGGAAGGCAACTCGGACGGGGTTAGAGCGGGCCACAATAATGCACTGAGCGCATGAGGAGCAATAGATCGGGTAGGCGCTTTCGCCCTCTTCAGGCCCGATCACCGGCTCAAAAGTCTCCGGGCAGAGGGTGCACTGCACTTCTTTCTGAAATGTATCAACCATCCGTTTGTTCCTCAGCAATCCGGCACTACCACCGGAGGCAAGTAATTTTTATTAAGATAATGAGTTAGTGCAGCCAGTGACCGCCCTGTTAGATTAGATGAGGGAAATGAGCCCAGGTTCTAAAAAATCATCACATCTTCATGGTAAAAAAAAACCCATGGCCCAAAGGGCCATGGGTCGTATACTTTTTCGGGTGTTTAGCTTGAGTAGGCTTGGCCTAAACCCGCAGATTCGGATTCTTGGCCTCCCATAATAACCTTACCTGTTATCACGTCCACAGGAAACATGGTAATCGCATTATGCGTGCTGCAAACCACCTTGCAAAGGTCACAACCTTTGCATCGGGGTTCAATCACTATAGCCTTTTTCGTAGACGCATCCAGCATAATACAGTCCGCTTCAGGACAATACATGATGCACAGTCGGCAACCTTTTTCTGCGATACATTTTTCGTTATCTACCCAAGCAACGTTATACACTCGAAAATCTCCTCATTTCAAAAAAGGTTAAAACGCACAACCGACTGAACTCATCTTAAAACGTCTAGACCGTAACCAATTTCAGATCCTGCTTCTCTGCCCATTCTTTGCCTAATTTATAAGACGCGATGATCGTGTCCATATTGGCCTTGAGAAGCTGTTCTTTCTTGGCATATTTTTTCTTAATCGCTTCGTCAAGAGTAGCGGTACCCCCGGAAGCGACATACTTTTTACCAAAGCGCTCTTGCAAGGCACCATCCAAAGAGTCAATAGACACAATATTGGTCACGCCCGCACAAGCCCCGATCATCGCCATATTGGTGGAAAGCTCGGTCTTGCCGATTTCCAAAGCATACTTGGTAGCATCATGATTGAGCACCTTAACATTAAGATCATCCAGCGTTTTACGATCTTCATCGTTAAGAAGATCCGCGGGAGTGTTAATGATGACCAGACCATTTTCCTTGATCCCGGAATAAAAGGGTGCTGTATAGCTTTTCTGCATGGTTATGACCTGCGCGTGAAACACCATGATGACATCCGGGAACACCAGCTCACCGCGATCATAAATACGCTCAGTCCCTACCCTGCAATAGCTTTCAGCGGGTGCCATGCGTTTTTCTGCGCCAAAAAAAGGGTTCGATATGGAAAACTTACCATCTCGATTAGCGGCCATAGCCAAAAGATGCGCAGCAGTTACTGCCCCCTGTCCTCCTAAACCGGAAATTCGGATATTCATCCTGCTCATAGCTTTAACACTCCTATTTCTTAAGCGGTGACCGTTTTTTTATCTTTAGCTGCCTTTTTTCTCGCTTTGGTTTCTTCTTTGATGGAATCCAAAAGTTTCTGAGCTTCATCGGTAATATATTCTTTCTGGACGAACCGACCGCCAATGGTTTCAGAATCTTTCATTTCATCCAAACCTTCCATGCTCTGCTTACCAATCTCAAGAATACAAGGCGTATAAAGCTGAACAAACGTAGGACCAATTTCGCGCGCCACGAGAACAGCATTTTTAATGACCTGCTCTACTCTATTGGGCTTACTAACCGTCAAAACAGCTACGTAGGCACAACCCGCTTCTCGAGCAATTTCTGCCAGGCGTACTTTCTCAAAGCTCTTGCCCTTCGGAGCCATTTTGGCAACAAAGCCTTTCTGCATCAGGCCGCTTTCCTGACCACCTGTGTTTGCATAGAGCTCATTATCAAAACAAATGGTGGTGAACTTTTCCTGACGGAACCAGGACTGCATGGTCATGTCCAGCCCGATATCAACGGTCGCACCGTCACCAGCCAGAACAACTACATCTTTTTCAACATCCGGAAAGCGACACGCCAAAGTACGCTTCAGGCCAGAAGCAATAGCATTCTGGTTGCCAAACAAAGAATGGATGTTATGCACTGCAACATGCGGGAACACCAAACTGGTACAACCAGTGGAACCGACAAATACAGTATTTTCTGGTGCCGGCAAACTAGCCAGAATATAACGGAAAGCGATAGATTCGGGACAACCCGCACACAAAGAATGTTGCTCGATCAACTCTTTGGAAGAACCTATGTCCTTCCAGCCACGATCTTGGTTACCATAAGTAGCCGTTTCGACCAACTCCTGATACTCCGGCGGCATGACATCAGCCAAGTCTTCACATAAAACGATCTTTTCCTTGCTCATAAATTCCCCTTTAAATTTAATTCCCGTCTGGGAAAGACTTATTTAATTTTAATTGCTCTAGCCAAGGGTCCCTCGAGAAGCGACCTCCATACCCAAATGCTTTTTGATCTCTTCAACAATAACTTCTGAAGGCATGGTCATGCCGCCTGCAACGTGTGGCCCAACATAAACCCTCTCGTTATCCGGGATATTGGCCTTTATTTCACGGGCCAGCCATCCGGCGACATTAAACTCCGGAACAAAAATATGCTTCGCGTTTTTGGTCGCTTGCCGAATTTCCTCATAGGGGAACGGACGAATTGTTTTAATTTTAACCAGTCCCACCTTGATGCCTTCTGCTTCAAGAAGTCGGATTGCTTCCCGGCTCTGCGATACTGCCGTTCCAGAACCCACAATAAGAATCTCACGGTCTATATTTTCTTCGTCAATCAAACCATCCAGAAGAGGAATGGTGTGCTTGCGGGAACGCTCAACTGCCGCTTTGATTTCCTGCTGCCAGGAGGCATGGGTGGCATAACTGATGTAATTGGATTTCATAACAAACGGGTCGCGCATCATACGGATCGGTGCGGTTTCCATATCCATAACCGGTTGCGGATTTCTGTACGGATCATAGGGAGTCAGACACTTATCCAAAGGAGAAAGGTCTACCGTGTCCTTGGTGTGAGTCACGAAAAAACCGTCACAGCATACCGCGATAGGAACATGCACATCCGGTTGCTCAGCAACGATGAAACCTTTTAAAATAAAATCATAAAGATCTTGTGCCGTTTCGGCGTGCCAAACCAGCATTCCCGTCTCAAGCAGGTAATGCATTTCCAAAGTATCAGGCTGAATGCTCAGAGGAGAGTTGATTCCCCGACAAGTCACACAAACCTGAATAGGTAAACGGGACCCTGCCCACATGGGGAAGTTTTCCATAGCTCTCAGCGTACCCGGTCCTGCAGTCGTGGTGAATACGCGATGACCTCCAAAAGAGGCGCCAGCACATTGCCCCATAACTGCAAATTCACTCTCACCGCGAAAATATTCGTCCAGATAACCTTCCGCGTAAATTTCGCCGATCAAAGCCGCCGCTTCACTCTGAGGAGTGATCGGGTAGGCAACAGAAGTACCAACACTGGCTCGCTTGATGGCTTCGCGAATAACTTCACTACCGGTCATGAAGTTGGGCGTTTGCTCAGAGTTATAAAAGATATCATTGATATCTGTATAAGTCTGGCCCATCCTGTTCTTCTCACCCAATTTCACATGTTTCGAAGCTATGATTCTCTTATTTTTAAGCTCCACTTGTTTATTCATAAATTTACTCCCGTATAAAGAGTGCTTTAAAGTGATTAAATTTTCTTCTTAAATCTAAAAAGACTTTTCAAACATATTAAGCCGGAACAATCGGACCGGAACGACTCATTTTAAATTGAGTGAAAGGAATCGCCTGAGATTCCACGCCCTCCGATTTCAATTTTTTTATCGTAGCCTTAAGCTTTTCTATCATAGCCAGGTCTGCGTCACGGAAAGAAAGACAAGCGTCTTCATGCCCAGACATGGCACACATTGCAATTGTATAACAACTGGTGCCGCCACGGATAATCTTTAGAGACAAATTAGCCATATGGCAATGCACTCCGATAAAAATACAGACATCGATTTTGTTATGCCAAATGGTCAGATTGGGATGGTTGGGATTAATTTCAACCGCCGCTTCGATCTTAGGATACTTGGGACGATAGTCAGCCATCGGGATTATCCGCATCGGAGCTTCAATTGCCAGCTCACGTATAGCCTTAGCTTTTTCGGCCACATGATCGGTCCATTTCCAGAGAACCAAAGGTCCCGGAAAAATAGTTGGAACTTTGGCGCCTAAAATCATTCTGGCAGCTTTGTCATATGCCTCTTCCTCAGGCACAATTTTACCTCCAATATGCGCTTCCCCAGGATCGGGTAAAACGTTTCCCATAGATGCTGCGGCAGGAGGTAAAAACGCCTCCGGTCCGGGTTTGACCTCATAGTGGCTCATTCTGATAACCCTTCGTCTGTAAGTTAAATTTGAAGAAAAGAGCCTAATCATAAACCAGGCCCAAAAAGTTGTCAAACCTTAATGACTAAAATAGCTTAGGCCTTCCTCAGCTCCCGGTTTATCCATTATATACCGGTGCCTCTCTAACGCTGAATTTAATCCCAGAATCCGGATATCCAGCCGGGGCCTCACACGCCCTTCTAAGCCTCTAAACCCCAGCCAAACAGGCCCTTTTATTAAGATTAGCCTATAAAGCTCTGAAAAACTTCGGCACTTCCTGCATATCTGCCTACATCGTCAAGGGTTCAAATAACGCTGCCCCCTGTCAGAGCTGCTTTTTCAAATCCTGCAACATGGCGAGGTGCTTTTTCTCCTCGACCAGCAAATGCGAAAAGATGGCCTTCACATCCAGCTTTTTCTCTTTCTCCAGCAAACTCTGTAGCATTTCTATTGATCTTCTTTCCGATTCAATACCCACATCGAGAGCCTGCTTGTCGCTGTCAATATTTTGCACGGAGGAAACGTTCAAAGCTGGAAAAATTTTGCCCTTCAGTTCTTCACCAATAAAACGCGCCAAGTGCTCTTTCGGCCTGCTCCGGCCCGCTATGGCCGGTTGCAAGTAGCGAGACTTTTCCTGCAGAGACTGGATATGCTCTCTTTCCTCATCGGCTAAACGGGAAAACATTTCGCGCACTTGAGGATTCTGAATCTTCTTGCCTGCCGACTCATAAAAAAACAGGCCTTCCTTTTCAATAAACAGACTGATCTCAATCGCATCCACACATTGAAACGAAGCCCTGCTGGTATCCGCACTCTCGGCTTTTCCTTTTTCCATTCGCATCCCTGAAATCTTAAGGGCATTTTTATAGGTTTCTGTTTGCGCGGCCCTTAATTGTAAAAAACAACTTATCACAGCTTTTCATCCACTCCTTTTGAAGAATTGACAAAAAAACGCAGGAATCAAATTTCCCCAATAAAAAGAATGTGTTATAGTTGAGACAGAAAATCTGGAGTTCGTGGCCATGCCTCTCCAATCCCGGTTAATACTTGGAATCCATCCATCTCTTATCAAGAATCCGAGCCATGAAAAAAGTAGAAATATTTACCGATGGGGGGTGCAAAGGCAACCCAGGTCCCGGCGGTTATGGGTGCATCCTTAAACAGGATGACTATATTAAAGAAATCAAGGGGGGCGACCCACAAACCACCAATAACATCATGGAAATGACCGCCGCCATTGTCGCTTTGAAACAACTTAAGGAACCTTGCGAGATTAAGTTAACGACCGATTCGCAATATGTCGTAAAGGGAATGACCGAATGGATGAAAGGCTGGATTCGCAATGGCTGGAAAACCGCTTCAAAGCAACCGGTCAAAAACCGCGAACTCTGGCAGGAATTAAAGCAGGTGAGTGAGCCCCATTCCATCAAATGGATTTGGGTGAAAGGCCACAATGGCCACCCACAAAACGAACGCTGTGACCAACTGGCTAATGAAGCCATTGCCGAACTTTAGGGCGCCTTAAAAGCTCGGGCAAAAAGAACCGATCATAAACATTTTTAATCGGACGATAGAATGAATTTGAACCCAAAACGGTCTCTTTTCAAAAAAAATTCAACTCTCCTTTATATCTTTGTTCTGAGCCTTTTCTTTTTAGTCGCATCCTGCTCCACCAAAGGACCGGGCCCTTCCATTGACTCTTACCCGGACCAGACCGGAAAACTCGGAAGTCCCAACGACCCTGATTTCAGCTACCGACAAGGCAGGCTTCAGGAACTAGACAAGAAAAGCGAAAAAATGCTGGAACAGGAATTGGAATCGCTCAGCGGTCCGGCGACTATTGACGAGTTGGCAGGGTTCGCCGACGATTTGGACCACGCCTCTCTGGAAAAAGCCATCACCAACCAACTCGAGGCCATGTTTGAACAAGAGCTTTCCACTCCGGTAAGACTGGGATCGTTCACCCTGACACGCGGACGTCTTGTAGAAACCCTGGAAGCCTTTTTGAAAATTTTAAAACAGGATCTGCCTCTCGAGGAATTCAATAAAAAGATTTCAGAAGAATTCGTTCTCTACCGGGTCGGCAAAGGCAAAAACAAAAAAATACTGTTCACCGGTTATTACCGGCCCGTCATGCAAGCCAGTCCGACACGAACCCCTCTCTACCGATACCCCATCTACAAGATGCCTGAACAAGGCTTGCAACAAGTGAAGTATAAAAACGGAATTCAACTGGTGGGTACGAACGCAGGAATTAAACAAGTCCGCGAATCTTATGCCGAAAAAAAAGAGTGGCGGCGTTTCACCCGCGAGGAAATTGACCGCAAGGGCGCTTTGGAGGGACAGGGACTGGAAGTCGCTTGGCTCAAGGACGATCTAGACAGGTTCTTTCTGCACATTCAAGGTTCCGGCATGTTGGCATTTCCCGATGGCCATCAGCAGGGCGTTGGCTATCAAGGCTCCAACCAACATTCCTACACCGGTATTGGGAAACTGATGATTCAAGACGGGGTCATCGATATCTCGCAAGGCTCCATGCAGGGCATCAAAAAATATTTCGCCAAAAATCCGCAGGATATCGCCAAATACCTCTACCAGAATAAACGCTATATCTTTTTCACCCTCAACGATGATGGGCCGCGCGGGTCAGGCGGAGGAGAGCTCGTGGGCGGACGTTCCATCGCCACCGACAAATCCGTTTACCCGGCTGGCGGACTGGCCTTCATAAAAGTCCGGCAACCCGTGCTCGACGAGAACAACGACATCGTACGCTGGCAACCCATTTCAAGATTTGTAGTGGATCAGGATACCGGGAGCGCTATTCGCGGTCCGGGACGGGGAGATCTGTTTTTTGGAACCGGGCAAGAAGCCGGCGCTAAAGCGGGGCACTACCATGAACGGGGAATCGTCTACTACCTTATCAAAAAAAGCTGATCAGTCTTCGCTGTACAACGCCACCAACCGCTTGTCGATAAAATCCATCCTCTCATCTGGAATCATTAACTGCTCTTTTTCCGGATCGCCCTGCACTGCCGAATAGTCCATGTTTGCGGGATTCCGTTTGATCATGCAGGCAAAGGTAATCGTCTCGGGTTTCTCTTCAACCTCTAGATAATCCACCGCACGGATGAACGAATGCCCGGTGGTGGCAATGTCATCGACAATCAGCCAATGCGTATCGGGAGGATAAGTTGCAGCGGCAATCTGAGCATAGTCCAATCGCTTTTTCGGCATGATGTAGAACGGCAAGTTCATCAGTTTGGATAAGTGGTGACCAATGCGAATGCCCTGGGTTTCACAACCCACCACCACGCTGAACTTTCCGTGTTGCTTTTGCCATGCTAAAAGTTTTTTCAGAAGGATCTCGCAATAAGCCTCGTTCATGGCATCCGACAGGTCTCCATACTCATAGGTATAAGTCGATTTTACTCCTGAACTGAGAACAAAATTTCCTTTTTTTGTGATTCTGGAAAACACTGCGAAAACCCTCCATCGATTGAGTTATAAATCACCACCAGGTGTTAGGCCGACTAGCAAAACTTTATCTGCCGAGCAAGCAGCCAATTCGGATTAACAGGCTCTTCCCCTTTGGGTCAAGCGTCACGCTTGCCAGCCGTATTTTCCTATTAGTGGAACGAATTTGCAATCGCCTAAATCACGGCGACTGACACGGCTGCCATTTTTGGTCAACACCACCAGTTTCTGATTATCCGCCTCGCCGACGGGCGCCACCAGCCGACCGCCATCTCCCAACTGCTTGATCAGTGACTCAGGAATTTCCTTAGCCGAAGCGGTGATCAGGATCGCGTCAAACGGAGCTTGATCGGGCCAGCCATAAGTTCCATCGAACATCTTAAAAACAATGTTCATATAACTTAACCCTTCCAGAATTTTTTGGGCTTTGCGGGAAAGGTTGTTCAAACGTTCGATCGTAAAAACCTGACGGGCCAGTTCCGCAATAATCGCTGTTTGGTAACCGGAGCCGGTACCAATTTCCAGAACTCTTTCTTCGCCTTTCAGACCAAGCGCCGCTGTCATAGCTCCCACTATATAAGGCTGGGAAAGCGTCTGGTTTTCTCCGATCGGCAGGGGGGTGTCGCCATAGGCCCGGTGTTGCAAGGACTCCTGAGCAAACAGATGACGAGGCACCCGGCTCATCACCTCCATCAGGCGCAAGTCTTTGATTCCCCGGTCGACTAATTGCTCTTCAACCATTTTGCGGCGCTGCCCAGCGTAAGACTGGATTAACTCCGGAGACAAACGGTTCATAACCTCTCCACAAATACGGAAGTTTTATTTATTGAGAAAGCGGTTTCATTCAGGAGAGGAACCGATTGTCCGGGTCCATTTCCTCCCACCTGGCTTTACGAAACGGATTCATTCCGGAGAGTGCATAAGGCAGGGCATTCATCTTGCTGGGGTTCTGGTAAAAAACCCACTCCCAGTGGTCGGATCGCTTATCGTATTTGAGAAGGTAGATATTGTCATCATCCGCTTTGACTTTAAAGTAAGTCGAGCCTTCCCCATACCAGCGGTCAATAACCTCCTCCACCTTGTAACGGCTGTCTTTCAAGACGAAGGCCACCGGATTTTCCTGTAACTTTGAACCTCTGTAACATTCCACCTTAAACATGCGGTCATGGTATGACTTTCAATAATATTTGTAAAGAGTTAAAGTCCACTAAACTTGGGGCCAATGAGCAATGGCTATTTTTGGCTGGCAACAAGCTGTCTCGGCTTAAGTCCTCTTGCCCAGTTGCCTCCACGGCTAGTGGTTGGGGAATTGCTGTTATAATTCCGGCACGGCCAGAATAAAGTTATTCCACTCCATCACTGTTCACCATGACCGAATCGAAACTGAAAAGAATCCGCCAGCACCTTGAAAACCTGGTGGGAGAAAGAAACCCCTTCACTCAGCCCCAGCACCTTGAGAAAACAGCGCAATACATATTTGACCAGTTTTCGGCAATGGGACTTGAAGTCACTCGCGAGACAGTGAATTTTGAGGGCACCCGGTCGCATAATATTCTGGCACAAACACCCAGCGATGGCAGTGCAAAGAACCTCTTTGTTCTCGCAGCGCATTACGACTCAGTCCCCGATTCGCCCGGAGCCGACGACAATGCCAGCGCCGTCACGGCACTTTTAGAAATTGCTCACGATCTTTGCCAAGGCCCATTATTAAAATCCCTCATTTTCGCGGCCTTCACTTTGGAAGAGTATGGGTTCATCGGCGCCAAACATTTTATCGACCACGACCCTGAACGAAAAAATCGGCTTGCCGGGATGATCTCTCTGGAGATGGTGGGATTCAAAACAACAGCACCCGACTCGCAGTCCTACCCCCCTTATGTGGATCCTCGCCAGTATCCGGATACTGGCGACTTCATCGCCGTCGTGGGAAATGAACCTTCGGCGAATCTGGCGCAAAGTTTAGCCCAAGGGATGCTCCGCTCTGTCCCCGCCCTTAAAGTGGAGACTCTCGTGGTTCCGGGGCAGGGAGAAAATTTTTCAGAGGTTCGGCTGAGCGACCATTCCCCATTTTGGGACGCGGGCATCCCTGCGGTCATGGTCACCGACACGGCATTTTTCAGGAACCCGAATTACCATCAACCGAGTGACAAGCTGGAAACGCTAGATCTGGAATTCATCCGGGATAACGCGCAGGCGGTGGCCGGATTCCTGAAGCAATTTCTCTATCAAACAGGTTGAGGTATCACGAGAAAAAAATAATTTTGCATTATTTTTGCCCTACCCCGAAACTAAAGGTAACGGACAAGCCAAACTTATCGGACAACAAATAGAGGAGAAACCTATGAACAAAATTATTTTTTCGTTTTTAATTGTGTTTTTGTTTCAGGGAGTTGCCACCGCTGACGAGGGAGACCGCGGTTCAGAAAAATTTACAGCTATGAAAAGCAAGGTTCTGGAACATATCGGGAAAAAGCGTGCGGCACTGGATACTTTCGAGAGTTGCGTCAAGTCTGCCGGCGCCAAAGAAGATATGAAAGTCTGCCGAAAAGAGCACAAAGAAAAGATGGAAAAATTCCGCGAAGCAAACAAAGAACAGCGTGAAAAGTTTCGATCTAAAAGAAAAGAAAAACGTGACAAGAGCAAAGAATAAAGAGAGGTATTGTCCCTTCTGCCCAGCAATACGCTGGGCAGAAATTCATTTGAGATAGCACGTAGGTGGCGGTCGGAGTCCTGAAACAATTTCTAAATCAAGCCGGGTGTAACGGGGAAAAATAATTGCATATTATCTTCGGCCTCTTTTACCCTGACCACCACCTTGCTCCTTCATACCTTGCTGGCCCCTACCCTGCTGCCCACCTCTTTGCTGACCCATGCCCTGTTGACCTTGACCACCCCGCTCACCACCTTGTCGTTGACCAAACTCGGAACGGCCTCGCTCCTGACGGGTATCCTGACGCCCTTGGCGATTTTTCTGGCGATCATCACGTCGTTCCTGAACATTTTCCTGTCTATCCTGCCGGTTTTCCTGACGGGTATCCTGACGCCCTTGGCGATTTTCCTGGCGATCATCACGTCGTTCCTGAACATTTTCCCGTCTATCCTGCCGATTTTCCTGTCTCGCGTCTCTTTGCTCCTGACGGTTTTCCTGACGTTCCTCACGGTTCCCTTGAAACTCATCGCGCCTTTGTTGAACCCCGTCCTCCTCAGTCTGGCTCCACCCGTTGGCAGGAATTAACCCAAAAACCAAAAGAAACCCCAACCCTGCCACCATCCGTTTAGAAACTTTCATACATTCCTCCATTTTTATAAAAAGAAGAAACCGCTGCGGAGTGCCTCCGCTGGGCACTGAAAATGAATAATGGTTTGCGCCATTAGCAACAACTCTCTTCACCTGACGAACTCTTGCTGATTGGCCGCACGCCTAGTGCCGTGGGGCTATTTTGGGGAAGATTTGCTGAGTTCGTTCATGACCAGCTCGGTTTCCTGCTCAACTTCTTCGCGTGTCCGCCACTCCCAGACTTTCAAATGGGAGCCCATATAATAGGAATGGTCTAGAAGGGATTCCCCGTCCATAACTCCCAAATTTTCATCTTCGACATCGGTCAGCGCTTCATAAATAGGGTTTTCTACCGAAGTATAAAAAAGTTCCGTGTCCTCGGTGCTGATGGGCTTGCCCAGTAGAACTTTGATGGTTGTATCATCCATTTCATAATCATCTTTAATGGACTTCAACGCCTCTTCCTGTGAACTGTCCGCCTGCATAGCTTTTTCAATCGCATCCTCAATGGCTTTATTTCGCTTGGCGAATGGATAATGCGTGTAGCCAAGGTCGTGACCAATATGAAAATCCAGATCAGGAAAATATAAATAGACCCAGTCATCAAAATCGATCTGAACGCCCTCGGAAATGCCGTACTCTTTGGCCTTATCGGGGTCATCTAAAATCAGCTGATTGTATATTTTCACAAACCGTTTCATGCAGTCATGAACCAGCGCATGATAATAGGCATTCATCCGGTACCAGTTATTGCTGGAGTTTTGACCATTGCTCAGTTTTCGGAGCATGAGCATGATCTTTTCCGCATCGCCAAAACGGTGGGAAATGGGAAAAGCGCTCTCAAGATACTCGCTCAGTTGCTCCTCATTGCCATCGGTTTTCTGAATATTGAGGTGCAGATGGTTCTTGCCGTATTCGACCGCATGATGAACCAGTCGCTCGTGGTTCAGTTTCCGCTGGTACTCCATATACTGTTTCAACTCATCGGTCTCAGACTCTTTAGAGTGTTCAGGCCGGTTCTGGGTGATATCTTTGGCGAAAGCTAACATTTCTCTCTCTTCATAAATGGGTTGGGAAAATCTTATTCTGACGCTTTAGGGTATTGATTTCAAGATAATTTAAGCCCTTTTCTTTTGCAACTCTTTAATGCCCACTCGCTCCTAGCCGGAGGGGCAACCGGCGAGCCGCCGGTGGCAAATAATAATGGCTTTTATGGGCTAAAAAAGTTGTCTCGGCTCAAAACACTTTTGCCCGGTTGCCTCCACGGCTAGTGGTCGACTTAACAAGCTATTGCTCCATTGTGTCCGGCGTCACGCTGGTAGCCTCACGCCAAGTGGCCCGCGGAGAGAGGGTCTCCGCCTTGTGATTGACAAGGCTTGAGCAGTCTGATAGCGTAATTCGATTATTATAAATGATTCACTTATTTGGTATAAAGCATGCCTTGGGACGATTTGCACGAGCCGAAAGGCCCTGAAGATAGGTTTAAAGGAGGCGGAGGTTCACAAAAACCGCCTTTTGAAATTCCACAAATTAAAATTCCACAATTCAAACCCTCGATGGTGTTGGGAATCATCCTACTCCTGCTTGTAGTCTGGATTGTGCCGGGAACCTTTTATTTTGTCGAACCGGATGAAGAAGGCGTGGTCACCCGATTTGGGAAATTCCACCGCACCACTTCACCGGGACTGCATTTCAAGTTTCCCTCCCCCGTCGAGCATGCTGATACACCCAAAATTCGTCAGGTACGAAGGGCGGAAATCGGGTTCAGGGCTTCGGAAGGACGGCCTCTGCAAAGGGTTCCCGCCGAATCACTGATGCTGACCGGTGACCAGAATATTATCGATATCAATCTCGTTGTTCAGTACCGGATCTTGGATTCGGTGAAGTATCTGTTCAATGTCAGGCGACCCCATAAACTGATTCGCGATGCCGCAGAGACGGTCATCCGCGGAATTATTGGCAGTAAAAAAATCGATGAGGCATTGACCTCCGGCAAAGCCGAAGTTCAGGTTCTCGCTAAAGACCAGATTCAAATACTTCTTGATAAATATGATTCCGGCCTGCAGGTCGTGACCATTCAGCTTCAGGATGTGCATCCTCCTGAGCAGGTCGAAGCCGCGTTCAAGGATGTTGTCAGCGCCCGGGAAGATAAAGAACGGATGATCAACGAAGCCCAGGGTTACCGCAACGCGATCATCCCGGAAGCACGTGGACAGGCCGCTAAAATTGTCCGGGAAGCAGAAGGGTATAGAGAAAAAGTCATCAAAACAGCCGAGGGTGATGCCAAACGTTTCCTGCAACAATACGCGGAGTACAAGAAAGCTCCCGATATCACCCGCAAAAGGCTTTATCTTGAAACCATGGAAGAAATTCTGCCCACCGTCAAAAAGTTTATTATGAATAACAAAAAAGGTAACGGAGTTTTACCCATCCTCCCTCTGGGCGGCAACCTGATGGGAGGTAATAAATAGTTATGAAACAAAATTCTCTGATTATAGGCGGCGTTCTCGCCATCGTTATTTTATCGTCCTCCATGTTCACGGTTCATATGACCCAGAACGCGGTGGTGCTGGAACTGCAAAAACCCAAAGAGATCATTACGAAACCCGGGCTTTATTTCAAGATTCCTTTCATACAACAGGTGCGGTATTTTTCCAATCAATTGCTGGATAACGATTCCACTCCGGCTGAAGTTATCACCAAAGATAAGAAAAACATGCTGATCGATAACTTCACCATGTTCCGCATCGTCGACCCTTTGAAATTTCTGGAAACCGTTCGCGGGGAACAGGGCGCAAGGGCTCGTTTGGACGACATCATTTACTCCGAGTTGCGGGTTGAAATAGGTACTCATGGCCTGCACGATATCGTCACGGAAACCCGCGACACGATCATGGCCAAGGTCACCCAAGAAACCAACATCAAAGCCGCCGAATATGGCATTGAAGTTGTCGAGGTACGCATCAAGCGCACCGACCTGCCGCCTGAAATCGCCAACTCCATTTTTAACCGGATGCGCACAGAACGTGAGCGCATCGCCATGGAATACCGTTCCGAAGGAAAAGAAGAAGCCACCAAAATTCGCGCTGAGACAGATAAAGAAAGAACCATTCTGGTCGCCGAAGCCTACAAGCAGGAACAGTCGGTTCGGGGTGAAGGAGACGCGATCGCGACCAAAATTTATGCCAATGCTTACAACAAAGACCCTAAGTTTTATTCTTTCATGCGTTCCATGGAAGCTTACAAGAACTCTTTAAAAACCGACACCACTCTCCTTATGTCTGAGGATTCTGATTTCCTGGGATTCCTGAATAAATCCAAATAAAACTTTTTCCATGACGGGAGTAGCAAAAATCATGGAATATCCTTATTATATAGACTGAGAATCATTCTCTTTACTTATCAGGTGGCATGAGAATACTCATTGTGGGTGCCGGTATAGTCGGATACAACCTCGCGCGGGAGCTTTCCCAGGAGGGCCATGATATCGCTATCGTGGATCAGGACCCGGAAAGAATCCGACGCGTCACGGACACGCTGGATGTTATGGCTGTGGAAGGCAATGCCTGTTTGCCCAGCGTGCTCATAAAGGCGGGGATCAAATCCTCCGAAATGCTGATCGCGGTCACCGAAAAGGATGAGATCAATTTGCTCTCCTGCTTTCTGGCATCCCGGTTTAATGTTCCCAAGCGATTCGCCAGACTCCGCAACACGGAGTTCACCGACAGTGAAAGAGTTTTTTCCCCAGAAGAATTGTTCATCGACCAGGCCATCAACCCCGGCCAGATCATTGTCGAAACCATTTTAAAAATTCTTGAGACTCCCGGCGTGGTCAGCGTCGCAGAATTTGCTGACGGAGAAGTTCTTCTGCGTGAATTTGACGTACCGGAAAATGCCCCCCTTGCCGGCAAGACCATTCAAGATATTCGCACTATCACGCAAATGGATTCGTTTCTGATCGTCGCCATTGTCCGTGATGGCGAACTAGTCATCCCCAAAGATTCGGATATCCTGCAGGCCGGTGACCGGTTTTACACGCTGATCGACAAAGAGTTTTTACCGTTCCTTTTGCCCATGCTGAACCGGACCCTCGATCAGGTGGAAAAAATAATCATCTATGGTGCCACCTCCACATCCACTCAGTTAGCCAAGATTCTGGAAGAGGATATGCGTGATGTATGTATCATCGAACCGTCCAGAGAAAAAGCACACAAGGCTGCCGATAAACTCAAGCGCACCGTTGTTCAACACGGCAGTGGCACCGACATGGATTTGTTCAACGAGATCAACATGAAGGATGCCGATTTTTTTCTGGCCCTTTCCCACGATGATGAAAACAATATTCTTTCAGCCCTGTTGGCAAAAAAATATGGCGCTAAACGCGCTCTGGTCATCACCCACGACCCCGAATACCTGCCCATTCTGAATTCCATTGGCATGGACATCACCATCAACCCAAGACTCATCACGGTTAGTGCCATCCTGAAACATTTGAGAAAGGGCCAGGTTATGTCGGTCTTCAAATTGATTGAAGACGCCGAGGTGATGGAGATTGGGGTGGAAGAAGACTCTTTCATAGTCAAAAAACAAATCGGCAAAATCAATTTCCCCAAAGGGGCAATGATCGGAGCTCTCCTCAGACAGGGAGAAATGATGCTCCCCCGTGACGATGTCACTATCGAAGCGGGTGATTCGGTCATCGTGGTGGCTCTGCCCGGAACCATCGAAAAAATCGAGAAACTGTTTGGCCGTAAAAGATCTTTCCTTCCCTTCAGATGAATATCCAAGCCATCTTCAATGTCGTAGGCGTTCTGCTGGTCCTTCTTTCCGGTTTGACTCTGGCCCCCATAGGCGTTTCGCTGTATTACGGCCACGCTCCTATTGAAGGTTTCATGTCTGAGACCTTGGCGTTTGGCTGGACATTTGGACTCAGTCTGACATCCGGCCTGCTATTGTGGAAACTTTTTCCTTCCGGATTAGCCAAACTCCGGGATCGTGAAGGATTTGCCATTGTCACCGTTTCCTGGCTGTCTATGTCGGCCTTTGGCGCGTTGCCTTTTTATTTGAGCGGCGCCTGCCCTGAATTCATTGACGCATTTTTTGAAAGCACCAGCGGTTTCACCACCACCGGAGCCTCCATCCTGCAAGATATCGATGCGATGCCGCACGGCATCCTGTTCTGGAGAAACCTGATGCAATGGATCGGGGGAATGGGAATTATTCTGCTTTCTCTGGCCATCTTCCCCATGCTGGGGATCGGCAGCTTCCACCTGTTCAAGGCGGAAATTCCTGGTGGATCAACCGTGGAACAAACGCAACCCAGGCTCGCCGAGACTGCAAAAATCCTCTGGAAAACATATCTGACTCTAACCCTCCTCGAAATTTTTGCTCTGCGTTTTGCCGGCCTGGATTGGTTCGACTCGGTTTGCCACACTTTTTCCACGGTAGCGACAGGCGGGTTTTCTCCGCATAACGATAGCATCAGCGCTTTAAACAATGTTTATATCGAGAGCATCATCATTCTTTTCATGTTCCTGGGGGGAATCAACTTTGCTCTGCACTTTCAACTGGTACGAAGAAATTTTTCGGTCATCTTCAAGAACCCTGAGTTTCAGGCCTATTGCGCAATACTTCTCGTGGGTATCCTGTTTGCAACCTGGGGCCTCATCCAGGTGCCTGGGAATGGTGACGCAGGCCATGCCTTTCGCAGTGCGGCTTTCACCGTGGTCTCCATCAACACCACCACCGGCTTCGTCACCGATGATTTCAATGTATGGCCGGAATATTTAAAACTGTTTCTTGTCATCATCATGATGGTGGGCGGGTGCTCCGGTTCCACCAGCGGGTCGTTCAAAGTCATTCGGTTTATCATCCTGCTGAAAATCATTATGCGGGAGCTTAAAAATCTGGTGCATCCACGCGCCATTTTCCACGTCAAAGTGGGAGATAAAACTATTGACGCAGATGACCTTTCCAATGTTGCCGCCCTGACTTTCTTGTTCATGGGCTTGACCGCTCTGGGCGGAGTGTTTCTATCAGCCATGGGCGTGGACCTCACCACAGCCTTGTCGGCGACCGTCGCTTCCCTTTTCAATATTGGCCCCGGTCTCGGCGATGTCGGTGCAATGGGGAGTTATGCGGGAATCCCAGCAATGGGAAAGGGCATTCTCATCCTTTTTATGCTATTGGGAAGGCTTGAAATTTACGGTGTTATTCTGCTTTTTCTGCCCATGACCTGGCGCAAATAAGATTTGATTTTGACCCCACAATAAATTAAAATTTCGATTTCCCAGCCTGAACTTTGTCCACGGGTGACACTAAAACTCATAGGAAAAAACCGCGTCGGCTTTCAGGAAAAATCAGCGGGGAACGCCAGTCAAAGCGAATTTCGAGGTGCGGGTCGGGCGTTGATTTATTGAACTTAACTTTCGGGTCCCAGGGTATTCCTGGTTCATAAAGGAATTTAAATAGCATGGAAACCAATCCACTCAAAATCACTGAACTTGTCTTGCGGGATGCGCATCAATCTCTTCTTGCGACCCGAATGCGGACCGAAGATATGCTCCCCATCGCCGAAAAACTCGATCAGGTGGGATTTTTCTCCTTGGAAATGTGGGGCGGAGCAACTTTTGACACCTGCATCCGGTTTCTCAATGAAGATCCCTGGGAACGCGCCCGGGCCCTCAAGAAGAAAATGCCCAACACTCCCTTTCAAATGTTGCTGAGAGGGCAAAACACCGTCGGTTACCGACATTATGCCGATGATATTGTCGAACGGTTCGTCAAGCAATCGGTGGATGTTGGAATCAATATTTTCAGGATCTTTGATGCCCTCAATGATTTTCGCAACATTGAAACGGCCGTAAATACCGTAAAAAAATGCGGCGAAACAGTTGAAGGGTGTATCAGCTACACAGTCAGCCCGTTTCATAATATCGAACTCTACCTGAAGATGGGGACAAGGCTGGAGGAGATGGGTTCTGACATTCTCTGCATTAAAGATATGGCGGGCCTTTTGACTCCCGATGTGACCAAGACTCTGGTCACCGAACTCAAGAAAAACATCAAGATCCCGATCCATTTGCACACCCATGCGACAACCGGACTGGTAGGCATGAACATGCAATGCGCCATAGAGGCGGGAGTGGATATGGTAGACACCGCTATCTCCTCCTTATCCATGGGGACATCTCATTACGCAACGGAATGTATCGTGGCCGCACTGAAAGATACTCCCAGAGATACCGGTCTGGATCTTAACCTGCTTGAAGAAATCAACAATTACTTCACCGAAGTGAGGAAAAATTATGCAGAGTTTGAAAGCGATTTCAAGGGTGTGGATATTAATATTCTCAAATCGCAAATTCCCGGCGGCATGATTTCCAATATGGAAAACCAGTTGCGGGAACAAAACGCGCTCGACAAACTCGAGGAAGTGCTCAAAGAAGTTCCCAGAGTGCGCAAAGACATGGGCTACCCTCCCCTGGTCACGCCTACCAGCCAGATCGTCGGTTCACAGGCAACCTTGAACGTATTGACAGGGGAGCGCTATAAAATCATCACCAAGGAAACCCGGCAATGCGTGTTGGGCAACTACGGAAAACTGCCCGCCCCAATCGACGAAGAACTGATGAATAAGGTTTCTGCGGATGGGAAAGTCACCGACTGCCGTCCCGCCGATTTGCTCGATCCTGAATGGGGCACGGTTTGCAAGGAGTTGGGCGATCAATACACCAGCGAAGAAGACCGGTTGACCTATGCCCTGTTTCCAAAAGTGGCTCTGAAATTTTTTGAGGCGCGAGGCAAACCCCAGCCGAAAGCCGCTGCCGCACAAACAAACGCTCCGGTCGCCGCCGCTCCTGCCGGATCAGCCGTTTATAGCGTTCGGGTTAATGGAAAAGATTATACTGTTGAAGTTGCCGCTGGAGGAGCCGCTTCTCCTGCCCCTGCAGTAACTGCACCTGCTGCTTTACCAGTTGCTGCCCCCGCAGCCAGCAATGGTTCACCGTTGGTGGCACCTCTTCCGGGGTCCATCTTCTCCATGAAGTGCAAGCAGGGTGATGCGGTGAATGAGGGCGATACCATCCTTGTTATGGAGTCCATGAAAATGGAATCTGAAATCACCGCCCATCAGTCCGGAACCATTCAATCTGTTCTGGTTAAAGAAGGCGATAGCGTGCAAACCGGCGATGAACTGGTCATCATAGGATAATGGAATTCAGCTTCGGGGCATCCGCTTCTAAAATATTAAACACCACCGGCTTCTCCAGTCTGGAAGGTGGCGATGTGATCATGCTTCTGGTCGCCTGCCTTCTGCTCTATCTGGCAGTCTGGAAGAAGTTTGAACCGCTTCTACTCCTGCCCATTGGTTTCGGGTGCCTGCTTGCCAACATTCCCATGAGCATGATGGCGAGCACCGATGCTGGCGGACTCCTCAACTTTTTTTATCAAGGCGTCAAACACGAAGTACTTCCTCCACTGGTTTTTCTGGGAGTGGGCGCGTTGACAGACTTTGGCCCGCTTCTGGCCAATCCCGCAACACTTCTTCTCGGTGCCGCCGCTCAGGTGGGTGTTTATGCCACCCTCATTGGCGCTGTGTTGCTCGGGTTTAACATGCATGAAGCCAGTGCCATCGGCATCATCGGCGGTGCAGATGGCCCCACATCCATTTTCATAGCCAGCAAGCTGGCGCCGCATTTGCTCGCTCCGATTGCTGTGGCGGCTTATTCCTATATGTCTCTGGTTCCGCTTATCCAACCTCCGATCATGAAACTTTTAACGACGGAGAAAGAGCGAAAAATCAAGATGAAACAATTGAAGCCGATATCCAAAACGGTAAAGATTCTTTTCCCCGTTGTGGTGACCATCGTCTGTTGTTTGATGTTACCCGGCGTCACCCCGCTTTTGGGAATGCTGATGCTCGGCAATTTGTTCCGCGAGTCCGGCGTCACCGCCCGTTTGCACGAAACCGCAGAAACTCATTTGATCAACATCGTCACCATTTTTTTAGCATTGGCCGTAGGTTCTTCCATGACCGCCGACTCTTTTTTGCGGGTTGAAACCCTTAAAATTATTGTGCTGGGCTTATTGGCTTTCAGTATTGCCACAGCAGGTGGTGTGCTTTTTGGAAAACTCATGTGCAAAATGACCGGGGGTCGGGTCAACCCGCTCATCGGTTCGGCAGGGGTTTCGGCTGTGCCCATGGCGGCACGGGTTTCCCAGAAAGTTGGAGCGGATACAGACCCTTCTAATTTTTTACTGATGCACGCAATGGGACCCAATGTCGCAGGTGTTATTGGTAGTGCTGTGGCCGCCGGGGTGTTCATCTCTCTATTCGGAGATACCACTCCCATAGACCAGCATGCTGCTATCGCTGATGTCATCGGCACTGTAGAACCCGGCATCAAAGCCGCGATTGCACAAGTAGCTGGCGCTATACATCATTAAGAGAGATTCTTTATGGAAGCTTCATTTCTAGCGGCTGTCAACGTTTCTATTCTGGCCATGGCGGTGATTTTCACCGTTCTGGTTATTTTGATCTTCACCATTCAGGTTTTGGTGAAACTGATCCCCTATGAAGCTCCACCCCCTGCACCTCCTCGCAATCAAACCGCAGCTCCTGCAAGCGGTGACCATGACGATCATGTGGCCGCCATTACAGCAACTCTGGCCATGCACATGGGAAAATCCCCCAACGAATTTAGAATCGTCAATATTTCCCAGCGCTAACCAGCGAGCCGCTGGTGGCAAGGAGCAATGACCTTCACTGGCAGAAACGGGTTAGCTCGGCTTAATGAGCTGGCTCCGCGACTGGTGGATGTGTTGGCGTTGCTTCAGGCAGATTATCTGTGATAGGAGACAGGATATCTTGCGGAGTCTGTAAAATGCCCTGAAAAATCCCCATGACCTTTTTTCCTAGAGACGTAAAAGGAATCGCGCTGATATCAGGATCATTGAAATCCCCTTTCACCGTGTAGTAGGTTTTCAGCAGGCTTTTTTCATCGCCACCGGTTATGATTTTCCCGACCAGTGGAATTTTCGTCAGGAACCGGTCGAGTCCGGCCAGAGGAGCAACCCCTACCACCGTATCCATCTGATTATTCATCAGGTCAAAGTTGCCGACTATGGAGGTTCTCCGGTTGTTGGTTTCGACGATAAAGTTTTCCGTTTCAAACACTCCGCCTTTAGAAACGATCTCTCCGGAAATCTGCCTGAAGGAAGACGGCTCTTCCTTTTCCAAAGGGTTGGATTGAGGGATCGAACTGAACAACCTGCGAATACCCCTTTTAAGCTTATCTTTATTTATGCTTCCGGATCGGATATCCAGAAATATTCGGCCTGACAGGGATCGGGCAATTTCTTTCCAGTCTTTTCCACTGCCTATGAGCCGGGCATCCATCGTTTTCACTTTTCCACTTAAACCGTTTTTTAAAACATCACCAAAAAAGCCGAACAGGTTGTTTGTTTCCATGTTCTGGGCTTGAACGCCTGCCTCAATATGCCCAACCCCTTTGTGATCGACCAACATCCGCCCGCTACTTTTGATCGATGCGTTGGAGGCAAAAGTCAGGTCCTTCATTTCTATTTCCCTGTCCTTCAGGACAATGCTTCCTGCAACCTGATCCAGATTTAAAAGTTTGTAGCCCAGTTGATCCAGACTAAAATTTATCTGGCCTTTGCCTTTGGCAAAAAACTCCGACTGGTTCAGCCTGTCAATTATAGACGTCTCTTTGTCTTGCGATTCGGGGAAAATTTCATCAATATCCAATCTCTTTCCGGCGATATCCAAATCCAGGCTGGGGGAATCACCTCTTTGGTAAACACCGAAAAACCTGAGCCCACTTTGATTAGCCTTGATACTTCCTGAGCGAATGTCCAGGCGATCCTCTTTAAACTTCAGGCTGGCATCCACCATCACGGGCGATGAAAAGTTTTTTGGCCGGATTTTCAGTTTCCTCAACTCCATCTCACCTTCGAATTTTGCATCCTGGAGATTATTCAAGTTGCCGGAACCGGTGATTTTAAAATCGGTGCTGCCGTCTATCTCCGCATCAAAAAATCGAAAAAACTGCTGGGAGGGATAAGTCTGAAAATTATTGGCCACCAGACTGATGGTGAACTCAGGGTTATCAAGGTCGGGGATTCGAACAGTTCCTGAGACATGATTTCCGCCCAACTCATAAGACCAATTGTCGATGGTTAATCCTCCATTTTTTAAAACGCTGCCTTTGGCTTTAAGTTTACTCAAGGCGTTGGGACGTTTTTCCATAAAGCCGGGAATTTGATAACCCACCCGTGCCAGATCGGCCTGATGTTCAAACTTAAAGGAGTCCATGTTGCCATTCAGGTTCAGGGAAACGTGGGCAGGGCCAGAAAATTTCAAATCCTTAAAAACAGGGATATCCTTCAAGTCGGACTGTACAAGTCCCGGGAAGTTCAGGCGCAGGGCATATTTCAGCTTCTTGATATTCTTGCGATCTATTTCCCCCTCCAGTTGAATGGGTGAATCGCCGTACTGGCCGTTCAAGTTCTCCAGTCTTATTCTTCCATCGCCATAAGAGATATTGCCGTTCAGGTTCGTCATCGCCCGCAACCGGTTCGGATATTTCATGGAGAAGTTTTTCAACTCAATTTTTCCCCACTCCTTTTCCGTTTCCGGCTTATTGGGGTTGCCCTGCGACCGGTAGTTCATGATCAACTCACCGGAAGTAAAGTCCAAGCCTTCCTTCAAGCTCAGCAGGACATCTTCGGAATTATCAGACAGGACATAAAACAAATCGCTGGATGCGATTTTGTAGGTCGACGACATTTTTTTCAGCGGCTCTCCATTACGGAAACCCATCTCTCCGTTCATCTTTGAAAAGGAGCTTTTGGAAAAATTTCCGGAAAGGTTGTCATACCTGATAACCGGAATCCAGGAGGCGTCTTTGCGCTTGTCCGCTTCCGGAGTATGGGTATAGATAATTTCCCCATTCAGGTTTTCCAGTCGCGGCTCAAACTCCTTATCATTAAGCGAAACGTCCTGCATGCTTATCTTTCCCGAGATCGCCAAACTGTCGAAATCATCCAGCGGACCCTTCACGTCCAGACGAACTTTTGCGGTCCCTTTAAATTCATCGTAGATCGCAATGGAATCGAACAAGGCGTGCCCTTTGAAAACCTTTTTGAGGGTTCCATGAAACTGACTCATCTCCACTTCGTTTTCGACTTCAAGGTCCACCAAGGGCCGCGTCATGATGTCATTGATGGTTCCATGTACATTATTGATGGGCTGGTTTTCATACTTGGCCTTAGTAATATGCAGGGTGGTGTTTCCCTTGTGCACACTGAAAGTTCCCGTCACATTCTGTAACGCCGGCAAAGGGGACTGCCAGTCCACGTGCTTCATTTCAAATTCTGTGGAAATTAAACCCCGGTTTTCTTCCCGCGCCAAGTCTCTAAGCTGATCCACGCTCCCGTCGAATTTCAATGACTTTATTTTTATCGAACCGTTTTTAAACCGGGACTGCACCAACGCGTGGTATTCCTCAGGAAAAAACTTTAACGGCAGGTAATCGACGCTTTTATTAACCTGAAATGAATCGGAAACCAGATCAAAGGATACAGAAGGATCTTTGGAAAGAAAATTGTTGAGGGACGCCTTGGCCGTGAATTTAAAAGGCTCCGATACCGATTTCAACTCTTCAATATGAAGGGAGTCCTTATTGAGGGAAATCTTGTATTCCAAGCCACCACGGTGGGGCACGCGGGCATCTCTCAATGTTGCACGCTCTTTATTCAAGGAATATTTCAGCGTGCCTTCCGTCTTCATGGCACCACCGAGATTCCCTGAAAAGATGGAGTCCAAAGACAATAAGCTGTCCGCAGGAGCTTTAGCCAACACCTTTCTCAAGTAGGGCTGAAAATTTGAGACATTCAGTTCATCGACCCGTATCTGACCATTAACGGAAATGCCGGTAAAACCCTGGTCTTCAGAAAAATTGTCGAACGCTCCGGAAGCCTGGAAAGCAGTGGGTGAACTCCCGCTGAGGATTTCCCCTTTTAAATTGAATTGAAAGGGGGAGTTGAGAAGGTTTTTCCGCACGGAAAAATGAATCCGCTCCAGATCCAGTGGCAGGGGGCTATCTGAAGGGCGATTTAAATAGTCCTTAAAGTGTATGGCGCCATCTTCCACCATGAGTTGGTTCATGAGGCTGGCTTTTAGAACTTTGAACAAACCACTGTCAGCAGGCCGGGTGATCCACTTCTTCACATCACCTAAGCTGAGCCGCCCCTCTGCATTCCGGGTCACACTGAGGGATGCCCCCTGAACAATGATTTTCTTGATCTCAACCTGTTTAATCAGTAACGGCAATAACCGGACCACCACCCACACACTGCGTGCTGTCAGCTCCGGTTCCTCAGCAAATCGAGACTTGACCGAGACATCTTTCAAGCGAACACTGAGGCCGCGGAAAATATCCATCTCAGCGTCACCGATTTTTACTTTCCGCTGTGTCAACTCCTCCAGCTTCTCTACCGCCGCCGTTTTGATCTCTCCCAGATTACGTAACTGATAATAGGCCAAAGAACAAACGGAGATCACCCCGATCACTAGCGTGAACAGGGAATAAAAAATAATCCTTTTGCGGTAAAGCGGCATATAAGGTTTACGGATCGCAGAAAAAGGTTAAAATAGCCTTCGCGGTTTTTCGCGGGAAAGAAAAAAATTTCGAGGAAAAGAAGCAAAACCGGTTCGTAACCGCTCATCAATCACTAATGGACGTGGCTAGTTAAGTCCATTGTTTTCATAATGTTATAGTCCGTTTAGGGCTTTTCGTCCAGCAAAAAGCCCGCATTGCTCTTTTTGACACTTTTTACATTTCACACTGATGAAACCTACAGAACAGTCCTTAATTCTTGGAATCAATCCCGTACGGGAAGCCCTTTTAGCCTCTAAACGACGTTGTTACAGGCTGATTATCGAGCAGGGTAAACCCCCTGCAAGGATCCAGGCTGTGATCGAACTGGCCAAGGAAAAACGAATTCCCATCGAGCCTTTGCCCAAGACGGCCTTCAATAATAAGTTCAAAAATCAGGTGCATCAGGGAATCGCGGGATACTTTTCCATCGTCGCCACTCTGGAACTGGAAAGCCTGATCGAAACCGCGTTTGAAAAAACCTCCCTGCCGACACTGGTCATTCTGGATGGAATTCAGGATCCGCAAAATCTGGGAGCGATCATACGATCAGCGGAAACTCTGGGAATTCAGGGAATGATCCTGCCTAAACACGGCACATCGCCCCTGAACGAGACAGTAGCTAAATGTTCTTCAGGAGCTCTCGAACATTTACCCATCGCCTGGGTCACCAATTTGGCCCGCTGTATCGAACAACTCAAAGAAGCCGGATTCTGGGTCGCAGGTGTCGTGCCTGAGGGAGAGATGCCATGCTACCAGTACGAGTTCAATACCCCGGTGGCGCTGGTCATTGGAGGAGAGGAAAAAGGCATTCGACCTTTGCTGAAAAAATCCTGCGACGTCACGCTCGCGATCCCCATGAAAGGCCGATTGGGATCCTTGAACGCGGCCTCAGCCAGCACAGTCGTCTTCTACGAAAATTTGCGTCAGAAAAAAATGCGGGATAATGCCAAAGAGTGAAGCACGGCCTTCATGGTTTGAAGACGGATGAAACTTAAAGCCGGTTGTAGGATCGCATGCGACGCATGGCGGCTTTTCTTTTCTTCTTGGCTTCCTTCTGCTTGCGCTTTTTCTTTACGGAAGGCTTCTCATAAAACCTGCGGCGCTTAAGCTCCTTAAGCAGGCCTTCCTTCGTCATTTGACGTTTCAAGACTTTTAAGGCTTTTTCAACCTGATTTTGATAAACTGTGACTTCCAAAAATCTCTCCTTTCTACCCTGAGTTTTTTAGCAGGGGAGAACAACTGTTTTGATGGCACAAAATAATGCTTCGCTACCAAACCTCCGGCACCAATGCTTCCGCACCTGACGGAAAAGCCATCCTATTATGAAGCTTGCGATTATCAACAAAAACCCCCACAAAGTCAAGACCCTAAAATAATGAGCCGAAATCCGGTCAACCAAACCCTTCGTATTGTCCCCTTGTTTTTATTCTGGTTACTGCTTTTATCTCACGAGGGTCATTCTCAGGAATTTGCCGTGCCCAATTCCGGGTCCCCCTACAAAAACCTGGCAGATCTGGATGCGGGCCAAATCCTCCATCTTCCGACCGGATTGGAGGTCAGCCGGGAACAAATGATGGACTCCATTTCAGCTTCCCGGGTCATCTACATCGGCGAGACCCACGACAATATCGAAGCCCATAAAGTGCAGTTGCAGATCATTCAACTTCTGACAGAGAAATATCCGGTGGCGATTGGGCTGGAAATGTTCCGTCGCTCGGCCCAGGAAAAACTCGACCTCTTCAACCAAGATCAACTTTCAGATCAAGAATTTAGAAATCTCTTTCACAGTAATTGGGGCGGAGGGTTTGACCTCTACCAACCGATATTTGAATTTTCCAAATCCAAAGGTCTACCGTTGATCGGACTCAAATCCACCCGCGCGGTGGAAAATAGTTTTCGCTCGGGAGATGCGGCACCCGGCGACACATTGTATCCGGAAATAGACGACACCGACCCTTATCACCGGGCGTTTGCCATGTCCGCCTTCGGCGGTCACACCGCGAAAGCGCTGGAAAAACCTTATCGCATGTTGTTGCTGTGGGAAGAAACCATGGCCCAAACTGTTGCAGAATTTTTGCGCGATCCGGTCAATAAAGATAAAAAGCTGGTGGTGCTGGCAGGCGGGTTCCATGTTCAATATGGATTCGGCATCCCAAAACGCGCTTACCGACGAATACCGCATCCTTATTCCATCGTCCTGCCCGACATCACCAAAATTCCAGAGGAACTGAAGGACCGGGAAATGAAGGTGGAGAAAGTTTCCATCCCGCTTTACGCCGCAAACTATGTCTGGAAAGTGGAATACCGGGTGCCCGGCCAGAATAAAGTAAAGCTGGGGGTACAACTGGCTCAGGAAAAAGATGGAGCCGTGCGCATTCAATCCATCGGCGAAAACTCCAACGCCCAAACCGCCGGCATGAAAGCCGGAGACCAGTTACTCAGCATGGACGGAAAAACTCTAACGGGGGTGAACGATGTATTAGAACTTCTGCAAAACAAAATTTTTGATGACCACTCCACCTTCCAACTTCGCCGCGACAACCAAGCTCTAAAAGTTGAAGTGGTGTTCAAACAAAGAAAACCCTAAGATCCACTGGTTAGTGGAGAATTTCAAAAGTGGTCAAGCCTTGGGGTTCGACCCATTCAATATCGAGCGTAGAGACTTGGGCTGCGGGCGGACCTTTTCTGCACCAGCTGATAAACTGTTCGAGGATTTCTTTTTCCCCTTCAGCATGGATTTCTACAGTGCCATCGGGGCAGTTTTTTGTCCACCCACACAGGCCCAATTGCAAAGCCTGCTCGCGCGTGCCGGCTCTAAACCAGACCCCTTGCACACGGCCGCGCGCAATAAGATGGACACTCATCAACATGGCCTCTTTTCCACCCGATCACTTGTTTTTGCGAAACGCGTCATCAAAAAGATGCTGGATTTCCCGGCAGACCTGAAACTTGCTCCCGTCTCCGATTTTTTCTCCGAACTTGCCGAGGTCGCGCATGATGCGCTGGAACTCCTGAGTCTGTCCCTTGAACTTTTCAATGAGAGGACGAAAATAGAGCTGCTCGTCCTCATCCAGTCGATCACAGATAACCCGGAGCCGGGTTTTTAACGGTTCAAAATCTCGTTCCATGCCTTAATACTAGCCTTCAATGTATGGGATTGCAATTGGGTAAAAAACTGAGAGGAAAATCTTCTTGGGATCTGCAAGGGAAACCAGTGAGCTATTTGCTTTTGAGGCGTTCTTTCATGATGGTCTTTAGCCGGACCACAGCGGGGCTGCTATCTGGGAGTGTGAGAAATTTTTCGCGGGTGAGAACAGCGACTTCACAATCTTCCAAGGCTATCACCGACGCGCTACGCTCATCGCTTGAAATCATCGCCATTTCTCCAAACAAGTCATTCTCTTTGAGTGTGGCAAGTACTACTTTATTGCCCTCGACATCTTCCCGATACACTTCCACCGTTCCCTTTTTAATCAGGAACGCGCTCGTGCCATGGGTGCCCTGACGAACAATCTTTTTCCCCTTGCGATATTCTTTAGTGACAAACATGACGTTCTTCCGTCCCGTAGCGAAAGCTGATGATATATCGACCCTACTATAAAAAATTCTATCCTCATTTTCAATCCCCACCCAGACAGAGGATTGACTAACTATCGAAATATCAGTATATATTGAGGATAAATCATTCTCACATTATTGGACTGTATTTACAACACCCTGTTAATTTGGGTTTTCTGGTGTCCTGAAGTTACCTGGGTATTTTGAATACAAACGTTTTAATTGGCGCTGCACATTTCTTATTCGGGCATGGTTTCTTTTTTCAGAATACAGATCCAGAGCGCGGAGCATATGTTTGATCGCGTTGGGACCATCCTTTAATAAATCGTAAGCCATACTCAGGTTATAATGCGCCGCAATGTATTTCGGATTTAGTTCGATCGCATCTCGATAGGCTTGCACCTCTTTTTCGTGTCTTCCCAGAGCGAGATAGGCCCTGCCCAGTTCAAAATAGGAGATCGCGTCCAGAGGGTCTTCGCGGATGATTTCCTTGTGACGCGAAATTTCTGCATGGACTCCGCCCAGGTAGGTTTTAAAGTCTACGGCCAATGCCGTCTGTGATCCGCAAATTCCGCTGAACGCAAAAATGGTGAAAAATCCTTTTGCTGCAGGAATAAAAATGCTATGACCGACAGAACAAAATAAACGTTTAAGAAAATGGGGGCTCATCTCCCCAATTTATCATTTTTTTAGCGAGGCGGGCATGAAATACCGGACATTTGGCAATACCAAGGTTTCAGAAATTGGGCTGGGCACCTGGCAGCTTGGCGCCGATTGGGGAGATGTGGATGATTCCACTGCCGAAAAAGTCCTAGCAACCGCAGTAGAAAATGGGGTGAATTTTTTTGATACCGCCGACTGCTATGGCGAGGGCCTTTCTGAAACCCGGCTCGGCAAGTTTGTTAAAACATTATCTTCAGAAGTGGTGATCGCCACCAAGATTGGCAGGTTTCCCCAACCCGGCTGGCCCGATAATTTTTCGCTGCAACAGTTTCGCCAACATACAGAAAATTCCCTGAAACGATTGGGAGTGGAATGTCTGGATCTGACTCAGGTGCATTGCCCACCTACCGACCTGCTCAAAAAGGGCGAAGTGTTTGATTGGCTGAGAACCTTGAAACGGGAAGGCAAAATCAAACAATTCGGATTCAGCGTGGAGTCAATGGAAGAAACCCAGATCTGCCTGCAGGAAGAAGGGGTGGCTTCATTACAAATTATTTTCAATATTTTCCGACAAAAACCCATCGCCGCCATTTTCAAAGAGGCCGAGGAAAAACAGGTAGCCCTCATCGTCCGCCTGCCGCTTGCCTCCGGACTGCTCTCCGGCAAGTTTAAAAGTGATTCTAGTTTTGCCGATAACGATCATCGCAATTTCAATCGGGATGGGCAGGAATTTAATGTCGGAGAAACCTTTGCAGGACTTCCTTTCGAAAAAGGACTTGAACTTGTTGACGACCTGAGAAAGTTAGCGCCGGATGAAAACTTGTCGCAGTTCGCGTTGCGATGGATTCTTGATTTTGAGGCGGTGCGTGTGGTGATTCCGGGCTCTAAAAATCCGCAACAGGTGGCAGATAATTGCGCGGCAAGCGCATTGCCTCCTTTAACCCCTGCTACACATGCGGCCTTGAGTAAATTCTATACTGATGAAGTTGCCTCTCATATCCGCGGGAAATATTAGCCCGCGTGACGCGGAACCCTGTGAGCAATAGCTTAGATTGGCTGACAAACTTCTTCTCGGCTGAAGAGGCTCTTTCTAATTACCACCGGGCGTTGCCCCTCCGGCTAGGAGCTAGTGGACGGCAGGGAACAATATATTATTTTCTTTATGGATGTGCAGATGCGTGTCTTGTTCCAGTTTTCTCAGTTCTTTATATAAAAGCTCGAAGGACTGGCAACCGTCTTCCGGCACAACATAACCGTTCGCCAGTTCCCGCATTTCCTTTAACAACTCCCCTGCCCCTTCGTGTTCATCGCGCATGACCCGGATTGGTCCTGCTGCGACCCCCTTTTCCATTCCCGAAGAATCATCCGCCAGTTTTCGTATTAAAGGAAACAGCACCCGCTCTTCTTTGAGCAAATGTGGTTCGAGGTCTGAGCACAAATCTTCAAACACAACCTTCAACTGTTTCAATTCGGAATGGCGGGAGGAATGCGCATGACAAACTTTTTCCATCAATGCTGTTAAACGCGGGAATGCCTCCTTCAAATAAACATGATGCGTGGATTCGATATGGCTGGTCAACTCTGCCGGTGTCAAACCTGAAACATCTTTTTCATCGTTGGCGGGAGGTTTCAATGCCATCAGACGTTGATAGACCTCGTCAGTTTTAAGACCCTTTTCGTCACAGGCAGTTTGAAGCGATGCATCACCCCCGCAACAAAAATCGATATTCAATTCTCCAAAAACTGCGGCACAGCCAGAATTATTCTGCACAAAGCTTTTTACTGGATCGGTCATCTTCATTTTTTAATCCTTCCGCGCAAATTTTTGGTTCGATTCTAACAGATTTTCAGAAAATCCATAAAAAAGATAAACATATCTATTTATATTTAATATAAAACTGACCCGACCCCCGAAAAGTAGTCCAAATGTTAAACTTTTAAAAACTATTTGGTAGGGGGTGGAGTTATGGGTAAGAAACGATTTAGTGCAGAGCAAATCATTGTAAAGCTTAGAGAAGCAGAGATTATGGAGTCTAAAGGTCTGACTCAGGTAGAGGCCGCCAAAAAGCTGGGGATATGTGAGCAGACGTTGGTCCGTTGGCGTAAAGAGTATGGTGGATTGCGAGCAGATCAGGCCAAGCGGTTTAAGGAGCTGGAGAAGGAGAATGTTCGGTTAAAGGGCTTGGTAGCGGATTTGAGCCTTGATAAGGCAATATTGAAGGATGCTGCCTCGGGAAACTTGTAAGCCCGGCACGTCGCAGAGAAATGGTCGAAAATGCCATGGAATATTATAGGGTGTCAGAGCGGAAAGCATGTCGAGTTCTGGGC